>JACCDW010909282.1_pt1 | contig 98726 bp, 77 predicted proteins | sample 7449781 | NCBI WGS metagenome assembly JACCDW01 (sample SAMN15323449, study PRJNA562643) | freshwater metagenome | isolation source: river surface water | place: USA:Blue River Watershed | collected 2017-08-18
CCCCCGCTGAAAGTCATCCTGAAAGCGCTTTAGATTATTTTTGATTGGCGCTTGAAGGAGCCCCCTCCCGCATTTTCTGCGGGAGTAGCGTATTGGCAGTACAGGTTATGATATGAGCGGGGTTGAGAGGGCGTTTACGCATGTATTCTTCTATGAGCAAGTTCAAGAGCAAGTAGGTTTTCGTTAAACTTCCACCCCTCACCCCCACCCACTACCCGTCTGAAATGGTTAATGGCGTAAACGTCACGCCAGGGACTGCAACGGAAATGAAACGCAGTAAGGGGCCAGTGGGTGTTGGCACGAGGAGGCTGAGCCCGCACACTTGCGGGTGAAGACCCCGCAGGTCTACACCCACGGCACCTTACAAGTTGAATTGCAGTGGAAGGCCCGCCCGGGCGCCCAAAAAATACCAGTGAAAATTGACAGCGATTTTTAAATTGAGTTACCAACCCATTTCAACCAATTTACTAGCAACAAATCGGAAGTACAGCTTCTTAGTATTATCTGCGCTTGTCAAAACTAAAACGCCATCCTTAAATCCTACTGGTAACGCTACTTTCAAACGACTGAAGACCTTGCTGGCATCTTGTCCTATTTCAATATAGTTAAACGTTAACCCTTTATTGTAAACACTATAATGTTGCAAGGTATACGTCGAATGCTTAATCTGTCCGATACAACGCATCTTGTCACCATTGCTCACCACCATACTGTCTTCAATAGGTGAATCAGACGTTACAATATATAAAGTCGATGGCGCCGTCTGCCAATCCTGATTGCCTTGAATGGCCGCGTGAATTTGGCCGACAAAATCGCTCCGCTCGATTGATAAAACAGGATTTTCAGTCAACAACGACAAATTATAACTGATAATATCACGTGTTTGACCATAAACCGTTTCCTTAAATGAAACCGTTTGTTGTGAGAACAAAGACAGACAACTCAAAAACAAAAGGGTAAAAGAAAAATAACGACTGCGCATAACCACTAATTTACAAATAAAATCACTCCAGTGGATATTCCGCTTTATCGTCTGATTCATTAATCCAGTTAACCCACAGTTTACCGTCGTTCCCCTCTTGAAGCGTGGCATAATTTCGCGCGCGAATATACGTATTGCTACCAACAGGGGTAATCATCGCCGTTTCAACTTTTTTATCATCGGTCAAATATTCATTTCTATCATTTGTGGCAGTGCGTATGGCGGTCCATTGCAACCACGTTGGAGGTGGATGTACAATTGCCGAAGAAACCACCTGGTAAACTTTTACCTCTGGTGTAATACGCCTATCCATTATTACACCCAAGGCACCAATATGAACATCGCCCGACATTATTACCGTTCTCGCAGTGCTGCTAACATGCCAAACACTCTTGTTAGTTTGAGAAGCAGTGTAACGCGTCTGTCGCACACGCAGTTCCGACAACAACATATTAATGAACTTTAATCGTTCTCCTAAATGCTCCTTTGCACGCCAATGATCTTTCAAATCATCCGTAACTTCCTCTTCCTTCGATGTTACTTCAACTGTTCTTTCTACAAAACTAAAATCCCGGTACACAACCGGTACGCCCGACATTACCAATAAATTTTTGCGCAATTCTACCTCCTTCATCCATGTTAAACAATCGGCCCATTGCGCCTTGCCCATTACTTGCTGAATGGTCCGTTCACTGCGATGATCCATCGCCAAAATGGTGTAATTCGAAAAATGTAAATAATACGCGTGATGCGTGCCCCGCTGCGACAACATACCATTCCTGCTCCTTAACTGAAATAGTGCGAAGTACTTGCGCGCATAGGTGAATATGGTTTGGTAAAGGGGACAATTATTTATGTCCTCAGGATAACTCCCCCAACCATCAAAAATATCGTGGTCGTCCCACATCATTATTTGTGGTATACTCGCCAATGCCAAAGAGGTTTCCGCCTCATTCCAACGCTTCAAGTAAAGTTGTTCATAAAACAAGTCAATCTCTTGCTCTAAGGCAACGTCAGGCTGAAAAGCAATTATCTCTTCCTTCGTCTTTTCTATTAATTGTTTCAAGGACTCAATTTCCGTCCAAATGCTATCAGCATACAATTGATCGCCCCCCATAATCATTAACGAATACGGGTGCTGCTGATTTAATAAATTCATTTCTCGCCACAACGCGTAAGGATCATTCGTATCCTTCATTAATTGTGCACTCGAAAAGCCATTACATGACGTATAACTGATTAACGGCGCCTCTTCGTCATTGGGAATATAAAACGACCACGACGCGCGTTTTTGTTGGTCAACCATCACGACCTGATCTGCTAACAAGGTATAAGCAACACCTTGTCCTTTAACAAGCTCCACTAAAGGCACCTGCACTTTCCAAAATTTACCAGTCAATGTCTCTGATATTAGTTGAAATGAAAACGATTTTCCCCGGCAATTGAAATGCAGTTGGCTAATCGGTTTTTCTGTTAGTACACAACAACTATAAATGCCATCGTTTTCAATAGATAAAAGGGGACCTAGTAATAATTTCTGACTCATTTTTATATGATTAAGTTAATAGGTGGTAATACATCTTCAGGTTCGAGTTCTTTAAAACATACACGCCTAGCTTGAGCGTCGGGCAGCGCCACGTTCATCAACGTATCAAATTCCATTTTGCGCAAATCAAAATACCCTTTATCGATGCCTTCAGGTACGTCAATAACGCCATTAAATTCGGGGTCGCCTAAATGAAACATGAATTCAGCAGAAAATACTTTTTGATAGTACGCACTAAACAAGAGTTGTAAATTCTCTGGGTAAGGCTGCCCATAAATCTCATCAACCAGGCATGTCGGATACAACAAACGTAATTCTTTTGCAATATCAATTCTTGGCTGATTCTTTGCAGCATCGAGTAATTGATCGACCCAACGCAACTTGAGCCCCTGACGAATAACGGGTTTACCAGGCAAATGATCAAAGTTTCCGGTCGGCAGTTTATATTTCTTCCATACTACAGGTGCTCGCACGGGTATTCCCTCATCAGCAGCTACCGCGGCATAGGGCTTAAATAAATCCGTGTCCATGTATACAATGCCATGATGGTTAGAAATGGAATCAATCGCCGTTGTGTACTGTTTCAAACGACTTAATTGACTTTTAAGCTCCAATGCTAATTCATCGGGTTGAATGGCTCCAAACGTGTAATTTTTTGGATCACGCATGTAATAATACCCTTCGTTATCATAACGCCGCGTCAACGTATTCCCAAATTTACTCACGTTGATATCGTTCGATCGCCCTGCTGTTAAAGAAAAATGCAACCCAATCGCAAAATCATGATCACGCTGCAATTTTAAGAGCTTCTCCATGCGATCATCCAGGTCATCCTGCTTACGCATGGGTAATGCAAAACAAGCAACAGAATTTATTTTTCCGGCTTGTATCGCCTTCAATATGCCGTTATCAATAAAATCAACCGCACCGTAGTCGTCAGCTGTTAGAATGTACTTAGATGTCCTCATTGTTCTAGGGGTATTACAAGGTAGAAAAATAGTGGACTGAATCAAAGTAAATTAATCCTTACTGCTTCGTTTTTTACCTCAACCGGCTATTATGAAAAAGCACTGGTGTCGCTTCTCACCATCTTGTTCAATTTTCAACTACCTTTACTACATGGGTAGAATTCTGGCAATTGATTATGGGAGTAAACGTGTTGGACTAGCAGCAACCGACCCGCTGCGCATCATCGCCAACGGACTCACGACCGTGCATTCAAGTGAACTGATTGCCTGGATTGAAAAATACCTGCAGTCGGAAACCGTAGATATCATCGTGGTTGGCGAGCCTAAAACACTGTCCAATCAAAAAAGCGACAGCGCCCGTTACATCGATCCGTTTGTTGTTCATCTTAAACGTAAATTTCCAAAAATAAAAATCGAACGTCTCGATGAACGCTTTACCAGTGTGTTGGCAAAACAAGCGATGCTAGATGGTGGACTGAAGAAAAAGGACCGCCAAAACAAAGGCACGGTTGATATGGTATCTGCAACCATCTTGTTGCAAGATTACATGGCGAGCGGCCGAGGTTAAGAACGCCTTACTGCAAGCGGTATTCGCAATTTTAACTGCGCATTAAATCCTTGTGCATCGGCGTAATACCGAAAACGATCGAGGTAATCGCGATAGGTAGAATTAGTGGCATTGGTGATACTCAAAACAACATAAACAGGCACTTCACCCATTAAAACTTTAGCACCACACGATGCTCCGACTAAAACATAGGCCTTCGGCGCGGGTGCAAAATCAACAGCAGCCGGCACGCGCCATTGCCGAGCACAATAATAAACCGACGGCTCTACCCAAACATCCTTTAACTTTTTGTGATCTTTAAATGTTTGCAGTAAGGACAGTTCCACACGGTCAGCCGGCATATAAATTAACCAGTTGTGCATTTCTGTATTCCTACCACGCACCACCATGCCGCGTGCCTTAATCACTGAATGAGAAGAAAGGGAATAGTTGATAACAGCGTCTGCTCCACTAATTATGGCATCGCTCTGCGAATAAATAAAAACCGGAAATGCACCTCGCACTGTCAATTCTACTCCTCCTGGCGATGGTTGATAATAGATGAAATTGTTGAACAAATAGGCATAAGCGCTTGCACTTACCGACCATTTTCTTCTTTGATAATCCAAGGTTAAGTTGGCATTATTGCAATATTCGGTTTTCAATCGCGCATCACCACGCTCAATAGCCGCTACACCATGATGCAACCCATCACTGTACAGTTCATTCACCGAGGGCGAACGCCAACCGCTTGCTAAATTTAATGCTAAACGAAGGGTGCTGTCTGGCTTCCATAAACCGCCAGTGTTAAAAGTAGCACGATCAAATTGTTTGGTGGGGTTTTGCAATAACCCGCGTGAATAATACCACGCTTCTAAATCACGCACGTCATAACGAATGCCCGCTTCTAATTCATACCGACTGCGAATAAACCGCTCAATGGCAAAAGCGCCTAGGGTTCTTTGCTTGTAATTCGGAATAAAATAGCGATTAGCATAACGGTGTTCCTGGTACATGCCCTGAACACCGAATTTTCCGCGAAACGATTTTATGTAATTGTGTTCCCATACCAATTCGCCCGTATGCGTTATTAAATGGTATTGTGAGGGCGGCGTAGTGGCTGCGGTTTGTCCTGTAGAAGGCAAATCGTATTCCTGTCGCAAATTTTCTTGTATAGCATACACCGTGTATAAACGAGAACGAGGACCTGTATGCACATCCCCCGACCATTTCAATAATCGGTGCCTTATCTGTTGATACGGCCTTCCTAGCTGATATGAAAATTCGGCAACACTGTCGAGTGGTTTTGTCCGTCGTAATGCTAGATTTAAATCGGTGAGATTACCAATGTGCGAACCGGCAAAAATGCCAATGCGCGAATTGAATTCAGAATAGTACAACGCCGTGCCGGCTTTCTTGCGGTGGTAACCAAGCGTTACTGCATAATTTTTTTCTTCAACACCTGTGTTACGTAAAATATAATCGGCTGTGCGTATATCGCCAGTTCGCTTCAACGTGCCTTGCACACGCCAACTAAAATAGTTCAAGCGTTCTGAATTCCCCTGCAATCGGCCACTCACAGCGCCCCCTCTACCGTTGAGCGTACCCATTGAATACACTTGTCCGCTAACTCCTGCCGTATCTGGCAATTCAGCGGGCTCTGTTACTATAACCCCGGCTACAGCATCACTGCCATAACGCACAGCTGCGGCCCCTCGTACAACAGCCATTTTATCTGTACTAAATGGATCTATCTCTGGCGCGTGTTCACTACCCCATTGTTGCCCTTCTAATCGAACACCGTTGTTTAGAATTAATACGCGGTAGCCAGTCATACCGTTGAGCATGGGCTTAGAAATACCTGGACCGGTATTCATCGTTGTAACACCATTGAGTTCTTTCAATTGCTCGGCCAATGGTGCCCCCATCTGCCTATCTGCTGCACGCTGCGATAATACCTGCTCTTGGGTCACCGACTTCAATTCAATATGATGGGCCGTAATCTCCAACTCCTTCAAGGCGTTTAAACTGTGCGGCATCCTGAAATTTAGTTTTATCGATTTGGTTATCTCTACTACAAATACCGTATCACTACAACCCGTGTGCGAAATTTTTAAATGATAATTCCCAGCACATAATTTTTGAAAAACAAAACTGCCATCAATGCCCGCTTGCTGCGTTACATTCAACTCCACAAGGGTCACTACTGCGTACGAAAGGTCTTCGTGATTGTCTTCATCACGCACCATGCCTTGCAACGTTAAATCGCACTGCGAAAACGACCACAACGAACAAAGTAAGAAACTGTATGTAAATAAAAATCGTGAAAACACCTGTAAGGAAGTAAATAAATAGTCGCTAAATAAGGGTTATACACCCGGGGGACCACGCAGCGGGTCCACAGCAACTACATCAGGCATGGCCACCTTAACGGGACGAACCTGACTTACTTCTTTTTTAGGCTTTACAGGAAGAAAACCACTAATAAAACGAAACAAACTAAAATAAGCAGGCTTGTCGTATTTATCGAAATCACAATCTTCTTCTTGTGGGTTGATTTGAGCGTCGGAAGTGGAAATCGTTGGCGCATGTGTATGACCCATCATAGCATGCAAGTATACTTTAGGCGTTGCTATCCATGCACAAAGCAATAACAAGAAGGTACTTAGTACTATTTTGGATGAACGCTTGAGCCGACGCATACAACAAAATTAAAAGAAAAAAGGAACTTCCTGCTGAATTTTAACATTTTGAAGGAAATTGTTTCCACCAATGGCCAATTTTAGCGATTGACGGTAATCGGTGATATTTTACGGAATAATTATTCCTGATTAACAAGTCGTATTCCCATTTTCTTAGCCGATTCAGCCACCCTTCATTCGTGTGCCCACACCTGATGAGCGCGAAACTTATTAAATCCAATAGCTATATACCCGGGCTTATAAATGCTGTTGCTGTTTTAATAGTTGGGGGGCCTGCCGCCATCTAGCCTATTCTTAAGCGGCACCGGGCTTTTCGGCAGTAGAAGATTTGCCCGGCCTGCACGCACTAAGTGGTCCGGGGTCCCCGCATACAGTGGTTGCGGGGCCTCCGTCCACCAAGTGCGTGCACGGCCTGGCTGCATCTTGCTACAGCCTGCAATCCCTGGCCCACAGTACGGCCTTTGTTTACGCCCAATTTCGCTCACCTTTCTCTGTGCCCATATCTGTCAAAAAAAACGACTGCTCTTTTAGTTCGTATAACTCAAGCCAATTATGCCTATCCTGAGTTTCGAAACTGTAAAGGGGGTTAACGAACTAGTAATACAACGATTGGTCGTTTAGCCCTCGTCAGAGTTCATTTTCAATCGCAAAAAAAAAGGCTACCTCGTTGGAGATAGCCTTTTAATTATTTTTTCTTCTTGCCGTTTTGTTGCTGTCGCGCCATTTCCTCTAAGCGCTTTTGAAATGACGAGACTTTAACAGGTCCCTTCATATTCGTTTCAAGTTGTGTTCTGATTTTATCATCACTCACAATTTTACGTATTACAAAATTCTGTAAGAAGGTAAACATATTAGCTAGGAAGTAATACCAGCTTAAACCTGCCGAATATTTATTCATAACCGCTAAAAATATCACCGGCATAAAGTACATCATAAATTTCATGCCCGGCATCTGCTCGTTCTGAGTCGGCATCATGCTGCTGTTCATGTAAGTATAAATAATCGTACTCACAAACATCATCGCCGCAAACAAACTCACGTGATCACCATACGCCCAATTAATGAATGGCACTTCACCAAAGGTCCAAATACTATCATACGTACTCAAATCATCGGCCCACAAAAACCCCTTCTGACGCAATTCAATCGCCGCCGGAACAAAGTTGAATAACGCAATAAGTATCGGGAATTGTAATAATACAGGCACACAACCTGACAAAGGACTCACACCGGCCTTTCGGTACAAGTTCATTTGCTCTTGTTGTTTCTTCATCGGATCTGGACTCTTTCCAAGTTTAGCTGTAATAGCATCCAATTCCGGTTTCAATAATCGCATACGAGCACTGCTCATATACGTCTTGTAGGCAATCGGCAATAACAAGACCTTAACAATAATAGTAAGAATTAGAATAACAATACCCATGTTCATGCTGCCTAAGGCATTGAACAATGGAATAACCATCCACTTGTTGATGTAACTAAAAATACTCCACCCAGTTGGAATCATTTTTTCTAACTGCAAATCATACTGCTGAAGCGTGGTGTAGTGATTAGGACCAAAATAATAGTCGAAATCAAATTTGTGTTGCTTCGCTACCGTGTAGGGTATACCCAATTGGGTTTCTACACCCTTAACCAAGGTTGGCGAATCGGGACGAAGTGAGGTCCGCACAAAACTCCCTGCCTTTGCAAATGAACTGCTCGCTACAATCGAAGCATTGAAAAATTGTTGTTTAAAAGCAATCCACTTAATATCGTCTTCATTGATATCCAACTTCTCGTCCTTCATCGGATTGATGTAATCCGGATCGTTAATTAATTGCTTGTAGTAAATAGTAGCTGCTTCTTTTTCCTTAGCGATATATTGCTCCTGCGAAGGATACAACATGGCCCAGGTCAATTGAATTTGATCTTCAGTAGCAGATAAGATTTGATCCATTTCATTGAATACAAATCCCCCTTTTACCATGTAATCACCTGGTTTAAGACTGTAGTTAAAATCAATGTAACTGCTATTCTTAGCCGTTTTTAAACGCATGGTTACTGCATTGGCAGTAAGGTTAACCGGCTCAAAATAAAACTCATTGGTATGAAACAAATCAGAACGGTTATAAACGCTTAAAGCCAACGAAAATTGGGTCGAATCGCCGCCAAACAACTCAAGTGGTTCGGTTTTTCCATACCGATGGTATTGCTTCAATTCAACCTTGGTAACATATCCACCTTTTGAATTGATGTGAATTTTTACCAAATCGTTTTCAATGGTATAAACGGTATCACGACCATTTAATGCTGGCGCAAAATCACGGTAACGGTTGGTTTGTTGAGCCTGCACGACAGAATCATTTTCTGCGGGTGCTATAACGGTTTGTTTAGCTGTAGAATCTGCTAAAGCCATTTTTTTAGCTTCTTCAGCAATCCTTACTTTTTCAACCTCAGCAATAGAATCCTTTATGAATTTACTGCGGGCAATTTGTTCGTCTGACGGACCATTGGTATACAACCATATCCCCATTATGAGGGCTATGAGGCCAAGTCCGATTAATGATTTCTTATCCACCTTTAAAATAAAGGCGCAAAGTTACGCTTTTTCCGTGAGGGGGAATAAATTTAACGCCCCTTGGCAAATTAGAATTTTTCGCCTTCTAACCGCGCAACCACAGCACTGGCAACGGCATTTCCTACTACATTCGTGGCACTGCGCCCCATGTCTAACAACTGATCCACGCCTAGTAACAAGGCCAAACCTTCTACTGGTATATGGAAAACAGTAAGCATACCGGCTATCACCACTAATGAAGCTCTCGGCACACCAGCCATGCCCTTACTGGTAACAAGCAATATAAGCATCATCTGCACTTGGTCTGCCATGCTCAACTCGATGCCATAGCTCTGAGCGATAAAAACTGTTGCAAAAGTCATATACATAATGCTGCCATCAAGGTTAAATGAATAACCCAATGGCAAAACAAAACTGACAATGCGGTTGCTTATCCCATATTTCTCCAACGCCTCCATGGTTTTTGGCATCGCACTTTCACTGCTTGCCGTGCTAAATGCCAGTAAGGCCGGCTCACGTATGGCACGCATCAGCGATACAAAATTAATTTTGAACAGGTATGAAATGGCCATTAATACCACGAATACAAAGAATATTAATCCGCCATAAAAGCAACCAATCAAGTAGAGGTACCCTTTTAACACCTCTAACCCTTGTTGTGAAACAACCGATGCAATAGCTCCGAAAACTCCTATTGGCGCAAAAGCCATTACATACCCTGTTATTTTAAACATAACATGACTCAGGCTCTCAAAGGCCTTAATCAATGGAGCGCCGTATGCGCCACTTGAAGAGGCTGCAACACCGAGAAACAAGGCAAAAACAACGATCGGTAAAATATCATTGGCAGCCATAGAGCGAAAAATGCTTTCTGGGATAACATGGTCGATAAAATTACGCGCAGTTTGTTTGGTGGCAACCACCTGCGAGGTGCTAGCAGTGGAAATACTGCTGAGATTCATGGTTTCACCTGGACGAAAAACATTAACTAATACCAACCCTAAAGCCAATGCAATTAATGTAGCAGTCGTAAAGTAGATTAACGTTTTCAACCCAATACGGCCTACGCTACTAAAATCACCAACCTTGGCTACTCCAGTCACCAAAACGGCTAATACCAAGGGGGCAATAATCATTTTAATTAAGTGCATGAAAATGTCACTCAAGATGGCAAACTTATCAGCGGCCGTTTTCTTTGATGTGGACATGAATTGGTCTTCCTGCACTTTCAAAAAGTGCTCCGCTTTCTCCTTTTCACCTTGATCTTTTATATGCTCTACAAGTGCGCGATCAAAGGTATACCGTTGGGTTTCTACTTGTCGATTAACGATGTATCCGGCCACCAGTCCGGCTAACATCGCTACCAATATCCATCTAATTAATGTGTTTGAACTAAAAATTGCCATTATAATACGTCTTGTAATTGTTCCATTTTCATTCCCCTCGACCCTTTTATTAAAATGGTGGCTTGGGCAAATTGCTGACTTTGAAGGTACGACTTACAAGCTACAACCGTTTCAAATCGCATTAAATCTGTTTGTGTCTTGGCAAATGCGGGACCAACCAAAAGCGCATTCAATCCTTTTGCTACACATAAATCGGCTACTTGTTGGTGCTCGCTTTCACTGTACTCACCTAGTTCAAACATATCGCCTAGTAAGGCTAATTTATTACTCGCAGCAAGCGCTGCAAAGTTTTCAATGGCCGCCTTCATACTGTTTGGATTGGCATTGTAAGCATCCAGTATCAAGGTGTTTTTTTCTGTCTTATGTAACTGCGAACGATTCATCTCAGGCTGGTAGCCTTCTATAGCATTTCTAATTTGCGCATCCGTTACGCCAAAATAACGCCCAATCGCAGCGGCTGCAAGGCAATTAATTACATTATAGCTGCCAACTAAATTAGATTGAACGTGCACCTCGCTGCTTGTACCGGGATTCAATCGAAAGGCAGCTCTTTCAGCAGGCTCAACGATTCCCTGTAAATACAAGTCCGATGTCGACCCATAAAGTTTTCTATTCATTGTCGCCGATAATTCCATCAATACGCCATCATCGCCATTCACAAATAATAGTCCTTGATTGGCCTCCAAAAACCGGTACATTTCACTTTTACCCTTCTTCACGCCTTCAATCCCACCAAAGCCTTCAAGATGTGCCTTACCAATATTTGTAATCATACCGAAAGCTGGTTCAGCAATGCGGCAGAGTTGATCAATTTCACCTTGGTGATTGGCTCCCATTTCAATAATGGCAAATGTGTGACTTGCATTCAAGCGAAGAAGGGTGAGCGGCACGCCGATGTGATTGTTTAAATTTCCAAACGTATAAAGGGTGTTGAATTTTTGTGATAGAACAGCGTTTACCAATTCCTTTGTAGTGGTTTTGCCGTTACTGCCGGTAATAGCCAAAACTGGACCTTTGAATTGGCGGCGATGGTGGGTGGCCAAGTTTTGTAAAGCCGTTAGCACATCGTTCACCTTAATTATTCCCGGTTGCATGGGCACCTCCTCTGAATCTACCACTGCCGCACTGCATCCCGCTTCGAGCGCAGCGATGGCAAAGGTATTCCCATCGAAATTGCCGCCCTTAAGCGCAAAAAAAACGGCGCCTTTTTCAAGGTTGCGGGTATCGGTTGTGATGCGTTGATTGGCTGCAAGAAAGGCCTGGTAAAGTGTTTCGATGATAGATTCCGACATACTGCAAAATAAAAAAACCCCTGTGTCATGTAACACAGGGGTTTAGTAATGTTTTCAACACGTTTACTTGCCGCCTAATCCAGTAGGACTGCCCACGCGGGTCATAGCGCAACGGAAGCCGATCCAAGCGTTTGATTGGCGCTGGTCAAGATAACGGCGCACACCTGGATTGAGGAAGTACGCACGATCGCGCCAGCTACCACCTTTCACAACACGTGACTTGTCGTTAATAAGAGAGTACTTAGCATATTCGTACATTAATTTAGAGCCCTTACTTTCATAAGCCTCTTCCCCTTGATCGTAATAAAGACTTGACATTACATCACCATCGAGGTAGTTAATATAGTCAGCTGTTTTGTAGTTACGACGTTCGTCAAGGTTATCTGTAGCTACTGCAGAAGATACCTCACGCCATTTAACGCGACCAGGGATGTCAGATTTTCCTTCAGGCGAAGCATTGTTATTGCTCGGGTCAGTAGTCATGATCGTCAATACACTATCAGTTACTTCAACTGGATCTTGACTCACACCATGTCCTGTAGGTGCCTGTACTTTGTGCTTAAATTTTTGATAAACCGGACCATCGGTATTGGTTACAATTTCACCACCCATGCCGCCAACCAATGTGGTTGAGTCTTTTACTTGTGTAGAGAAAATATTACCACGGAATGGGCGGAATTCGTCCGCATCAGATGGTGTATTCGGGCGGTAAACGTCCATTACCCATTCTGAAACGTTGCCAGCCATGTTGTACAAGCCATAATCGTTTGGCCAATACATATAAACAGGAGCGGTAACGTCAGCGTTATCATTTAAGTAGCCAGCAACACCCATGTAATCACCAGCACCGCGAACAAAGTTCGCTTGAATTTGCCCTAGGTATTTGTCGTTAGCATTACGCACACCATGACCGTTCCAAGGATAAATACGGCGATCTGTAATACGCTCGCCAATGGTATTACCAATTAAACCATAAGCTGCATATTCCCACTCAGCTTCGGTTGGGAGGCGGTACTTCGGTAAAAAGATCCCATCTTCCATACGCACATCGCGCTCTGGGTTTTGGGCATCAAACGAAGGTAATTTGGTTTTTAATTGGCCTTGCCATTTACCAGCAAGGTAGGCTTCTGTACTGAAATAATCCTGGTCAGATGGCGATGGATTGTGTTCTAACAACCCTTCACGAATAAGAATAAACTCATTCACCCTGTCTGTACGCCAAGCACAAAAGTCATTGGCTTGCAACCAGTTAACACCAACTACGGGGTAGTCGCGGTAGGCCGGATGGCGTAAGTAATACTCTACATATGGCTCGTTATAAGCCAATTTTTCACGCCATACCAAGGTATCTGGAAGCGCTTTGTAGTAAATATCCGGGAAGGTTGGACCGAACACGCGTTGTGTCCAATACAAATATTCGAGGTAGGAGAAATTGCTCACCTCGGTTTCATCCATATAAAATGAAGAGATAGTAACGCGACGCGCGATGTTGTTCCACTCATAGGTTACATCGTTTTCGGTACGCCCCATACTAAAAGTACCCCCTTCAATGAGCACCAAACCGGGACCAGTTTCCTGTTCCTCGTAAGGCGGTTTTTCGAAGCCCCCATTAGAGGCATCGTTGTAAGCCCAACCTGTAACAGGTGAACGCTCTTGTGTACATGAAACCAAGAACGCTACCATGGCAAACGTTGCTAGTTTCTTGTTCTTTATCCAATTGATATTCATAGTTATGACTGTGAATTAAAGGCTATAACGGATTAATCCGGAAAAGGTTACAAAGATAATTAAAAAGAAGGACATCTAATAGTCCGGTATTTTTTGCTCTTGGCCTTACACTCAATCTGCATTTGCAGAGAGATTTCATGCGATCCTCCCGTATTTCCCGATAAATTAGATACGGTAATATCATAGCTATAACCAAACTTAAAGTTCTGATTCTGAAGACCTATCAAGGCAATTACAGCGTCGGTATTACGGTACCATAAACCTGCTACAAAGGGTCCTTTTACATAATACAAACCTATATTTAGCTGTTTATGAGCCTTTTGGGCCATAAACAAAATATTTGGACTAATATAACTTTCTCCACCCTTCTCTAACTCAATTATTGCTCCACCATGTGCCGTGAACTTGGCCGGCATAGGCGAAGAACCTAACAAACCTTCGTCCGGTTGCGTAATATGATGAGCGGCCACACCGAAGAAATATTTCTTGCTGTAACCTAATACCCCAGCAGAAAAATCAGCTCCACGCTTTATTTGATTTGGCATAGTTTCACTGGTATTCCATATAAATCCACGACGTGGATCAATCATGTCACCAAAATGAAGGGAGTTGAAGTCAAGCTTCTTTTCAAAATAAGTGGCCTGTAAACCAAATTTCAATGAGAAAAACCGATTAATAGGAGCGTGATATGAATAAACCAAACTAGCATTGGTAGTGCGTAACAAACTGTGCGCCTGATCATCCGTCATAACAATGACCCCTAATCCACCTGCTAAAGCATCAATGTGCATGTCCCCAGCTACCGAATACGTCACGTAACGGGCCGGCATATTCGGCCACTGATTACGGTAGTTCATGGTCATACGCGGACAACGGGCTGTACCTGCAAAGGCTGGATTCAAATAGACCGGGTTCGCATAAAACTGCGAAAATTGGGGATCCTGCGCCTTTAGATCAACTAAAGAAACTAGGAAAAATATGAGAGGGAGCAGTCCCCTAATGTTCAGTTTGAGCATAATTTTAGCCAACCTAATTCACAAATATAAAAAATCAATTCGAAAAACAAAAAAAAGTCTCTAACAATATTTTTTATTTGTCCCCCGTTAAATCGTTGTACCTTCACTAAGTTTCTATCTATATGCTTAAAAACGGCATTTTTTGGCTCCTATTGCTCCTTTTTGTGAGTTTTTCGATATCGGCACAGACCGCTGTGGTTATTCGCGGGCTTACCAATAATGATGCAACGGGCTGTCAGCTGGAAATTGAACACGCTGTTTATGATCCAGCTAAAGGTTTTTTACCTTTTCTAACGATAGGCAAAACCACTGGATACCGCGAGTCCGCTCTTCCTGAACTAAAAATCCTTGCTACCGCTCCTGTCAACGAACCCTACCTATCCGCTATACAACGTTCATTTGGTAAGTATTTATCGACTGAGTTTTCGTTAATTGCCATACCTTCCTTGGTTAAAGACAATAACCTAAACCACTACAACCTCTGCCCTTTTCGGCTGAATAATGGCAAAATTGAACAGTTAGTATCCTACACTGTTGATTGGAAGGTTACCAACCGGCCGCTCCCTGCTACTGCAGCACGTGGTGCAGCAAGCTTTACCGCCTCCTCTGTTCTCGCATCTGGCAAATGGTATAAAATAGGTACTACGCAAACAGGCCTGCATAAAATATCGAAAAGCCAATTACTGGCAATGGGCATTGATGCTAATAAAATTGATCCGCGCCAAATTCGCCTTTTCGGAAATGGTGGCGCCATGTTACCTGAATCAAATGGCGAGTCCCGTTTCGATGATCTTACAGAAAACGCCATTTATATTGTAGGTGAAAATGACGGGGTATTTGATAATAACGACTACATTCTGTTTTATGCTACTGGAACAAATTCCTGGAAATATTCGCCTGCTGCTAAACTAAAATACAGCGTGACTAAAAGTTTGTACAGCGACTCTAGTTTTTATTTTATCACCACCGATCTTGGTGCAGGAAAGCGCGTGCAAGTTCAACCTTCAGCCGCCAATTCTTCTACCTCCACAAGTTCATACGATTACTACAATTACCACGAAGCGAATCTTGTCAATTTTGCGAAAAGCGGCAGACAGTGGTTTGGCGAGTATTTTGACATTACTACTAGTTACAATTTTAGTTGGTCCGATGGCGATTATGTTATTGGTGACACCGTTGTTTGTGAAGCTGGTGTCGTTGCTAACTACAACGAAGGGTCGACTTTTTCGGTAATAGGAAACGGTGTTAACTTTAATATAACCACCAGTGGTATTGCTCCCGGACAATATGCAGCTTATGGCGACTTGCAGTATAACCGCGGAAAGGGATTTAATAACAACGGTGCTACTTTATCCTTTGCAGTGACGAAAAACACTTCGAAAAGCATTGCATGGATGGATAAAATAACTGTCAATGCACGTAGAAATCTTGTAATTGGTGGCAAGCAGTTTTGCTTTAGAGATAGCCGCATCGTTGGTGCGGGAAACGTTGCTAAGTTCCAACTCTTGTCGGGCTCGGGCAATCCCGTTATTTGGAATGTGACCGACCCTATTAATCCCTTTATTCAAGCTTTTAACACCAATGGCTTAGCCCTTGAGTTTAATGCAGAGTGCTCTAGTCTTCAGGAATATTGCGCTGCTCCAAGTACTGATTTCATGACACCGGCTTTTGTCGGAGAAATTGCCAATCAAAACCTTCATGCTTTAACGGGTGTCAATTACCTTATTATCACCCACCCCTTATTTGTGAATGAATCAAATAAACTGGGTGCTTTTCATGCTAAACAAGATCAACTGTCGTACGCAGTCGTTACAACTGAACAAATCTATAATGAGTTCAGTAGTGGTAAACAAGATGCCGCTGCAATACGCGATTTTATCCGCATGAATTATTTACGATCGAAGGGGACGACAAATGAATTAATGTATGTGTTATTAATGGGAGACGGGTCCTACAACAACATCATTCGTAACCCAGAAAGTAATTCCAACATGATTCCCACTTATCAATCAAGTAATTCTCTTTACCCAACGCAATCTATCGCCACGGACGATTTTTATGGATTGATGGATGACGCTGAAGGCTATAATGCTGAAGGTGATTACACGCTACCCTTTGGTGGAAAAATGGATATCGCGATTGGCCGAATCCCATGTAGGAATGTCTCTGAAGCTGCTTCTGTAGTGAATAAAATAGAACATTATTACGAAACGGATCCCGCCGCTGCTACAGGCAATGCGTCAGAAAACAGCACCATGGGGGATTGGCGAAATTGGCTATTGTTTGTTGCAGATGATGCTGATGGTGCATTGCACATGCGTGATGCGAATCGACTGATTCCTTACATCACCAACAACATGCCTTATTATAATTTCGATAAAATTTTCCTTGACTCGTATCAACGTATCAGTACGCCCGGTGGAAGTAGGTACCCAGAAGCTGCTGCTGATTTTCTTAAACGAATCAATAAAGGTGCCTTGATATTCAATTATACGGGACATGGTGGCGAGGTCGGCCTCACTGCCGAACGAATGATTGACTTAGAAATGATAAATGGATTAGAAAACTTCAATAAACTACCCCTGTTTATCACTGCTACATGCGAATTTAGTAGGTATGATGACCCCGCTAGGACTTCGGCAGGAGAATTGTGCCTGTTAAATATTAAAGGTGGGGCCATTGGCCTGTTAACGACTTGCCGTGTTGCTTATTCCAACAGTAATTTTGATTTGAATTCATTAGTGCTTGAAAAATTGTTCTTGAGAAATGCCGATGGTACCATGCCTACGCTGGGGGATGCCATCTTACATACCAAAAGCACCTTAACGCAACAATGGACGTATGCCAATTTCCATTTACTGGGCGATCCTGCCATGCGCTTAAATTACCCGAAATACCAGGTTTATACTTGGTCTGTGAATGGAAAAGTTGTTAATTCTAATCGCACCGATACACTCGCGGCGCTCAGCAAAATCACTATCAACGGTTACATTGGCGATGCTCAAGGACGTAAGTTGAATGATTTTAACGGCGTGGTATTTCCAACTGTTTTTGATAAAGAGCAAACGGTAACCTGCCTGGTGAACGATAGAGAGTCGGCTGCAAATTATTCGCCCAATTGCGACACTTGCAAAACTCCATTTGTTTTCAAACAACAGAAGAACATGCTTTACCGCGGAAAGGTGAAAGTAGCTAATGGCGAATTTACTTTTAGTTTCATTGTTCCAAAGGACATTAGCTTTTCAATTGGTCCGGGTAATATCACTTACTATGGAACCAACGGAACCGACGACGCTAATGGCTCCTTCAAAAAAGTGGTTGTAGGTGGGGCGTCTAAAACCGGACTAATTGATAACGAAGGGCCTCAAATAAAGCTGTACATGAACGACCCCGATTTTATTAGTGGGGGGATAACCAATCAGCGCCCTATTCTCTATGCACAGTTAACGGATTCTAGTGGCATCAACACCGTTGGCACTGGCTTAGGCCATGACATCACCGCGGTTTTGAACCAAAATGTATCAAGTCCAGTTATTATGAATGATAACTACGAAGCCAATCTCAACAGTTATCAGTCGGGCAAGGTTACCTACCAATTTAGCGATTTGGCGGCCGGTTCCTATAACATTTCGTTCAAGGCTTGGGATATTCTCAATAATTCAGGCACCGCCAGTCTCGACTTTGTGGTTGCTCCAGATGCAGCGATTGCCTTGGATCGCGTGTTAAATTACCCGAATCCATTTACTACTAAAACCACGTTTATGTTCCAACATAACCAGGCTTTTGTTCCCTTAAAGGTTCAGGTTCAAATATTTACGGTTTCTGGTAAATTAGTCAAAACCCTTTCTAAGACCCTCAGCAATGATGGATTCAACCAAAATGGCGTCGATTGGGATGGGCGCGACGATTATGGCGATAAATTAGCCCGAGGGGTATATGTTTATAAAATAAGCATAATGGCTCCGGATAATACAAAAGCCGAAAAAATTGAGAAATTAGTGATACTAAATTGAGTACATTTGAAGGATATGCGATCTGAGAGAGAAATCGGAAAAATTAATCGTTTGCGTCAATTCGCTATGCTTGGTTTTGCAATGTGTGCAATTAACCAAGTACATGGCCAATCTTCTGCCATTTCATCATCGGCCCTAAGCGGCAGTGATTATGCCAATAAATTAAATCCAATTACAACTGCTGTACCGTTTTTAATGATTAGCCCTGATAGTAAACAAGGGGCAATGGGTGATGTAGGTGCAGCTACTGATCCTGATGTAAATGCCATTCATTGGAATGGAAGTAAACTTGCATTTACAGAAAAAGATTTTGGCGTGGGATTTACAGTGACACCTTGGCTGCGTAATCTGGTCCCCGACATCAACATGTACTATGTTGGTGGATATGGTCGGTTAAATAAAAACCAAGTGGTGGGTGCTTCACTTCGCTACTTTAGTTTAGGTAATATCGACTTAACCGATGCTACTGGTCAGCACACAGGAAGCATTAAACCGAATGAATTCGCCATGGATCTTGCTTTTTCACAAAAGCTATCCAAGAATTTTGGTATTGGTGTTGCAGGTCGCTTCGTCAATTCAACTATCAGCCGTGTGTTTTTTAACGGCAGTTCTGGAAATGCTGCAAGTACTGTAGCAGTGGATTTGAGCATGTATTACCGTAGCGAGAAATTTAAATTAGGCGATAAAAAAGCACTCGCAACAGGTGGATTGGCCTTCTCTAATATTGGAGCAAAAATTAAATACTCCAACGACGAAAATTTTATTCCGATGAACATGCGTCTCGGCGGTGGTTTAAGAACGTTCTTAGACGATTATAATGCAGTTGCCATCTACTTAGACTTTAATAAGCTACTGGTGCCTACACCACCTGTTTACAAGAAAAAAATTGATCCTAAAACAGGAGCTGAGACAACTGAAGATGAAATCGATCCAGCCACTGGAAAAAAGATTATTCTAGCAGGCAAAGACCCCAACGTTGATATCGCGACCGGCATACTTCAATCATTCTCAGATGCTCCAGGGGGCATGAAGGAGGAGATGAAGGAGGTTAACATCAGTACCGGATTAGAATACGATTACAACAACATCTTTGCTGTGCGCATGGGCTACTTCCACGAACCAAAAACCAAGGGCTCACGTCAATACTTCACCTTTGGCGTTGGCTTTAAGTTTAAAGTAATAAATGTCGATGGCTCTTACCTTGTGCCTACCTCCTTGCAGAACCCGCTTCAAAGAACTTGGCGTATTACGTTGAGCTTCAATTTTGACAAGTTCAAAGAAACCTCAAAGGAGCCTACTACCCCTTAGTCATTTCACACCCGCTTGTGCATAAGTGAATTTATGCCCGCAGCTTTCTTCCCAAAGGCTTCCCATATTTGTATATGCGGTTATGGACAGGGTTGATTGCCCTACAACTCCTATTACTACTCGCTTGTTCAACTGGTGAACAGGATAGAGACAAGACAGTCTTTGCGTATAATGAAGTGAATGGCTTAACTTCGTTAGACCCTGCCGCTGCTTCAAATTTTGAAAACATTTGGCCCGTTAATCAACTCTACAATGGTTTACTCCAAACCGACGATAGCCTAAACGTTACGCCATGTATCGCCGATTCCTATACGTTAAGCGAAGATGGTACCACTTATATTTTTCACCTCCGTTCTGATATTTACTTTCACGACAATTCTTGTTTTAATGAAGGCAAAGGACGAAAGGTAGTGGCTCGTGATTTCCTCTATAGCTTTAATCGCCTTTATGATGGAAGTGTGAGCAGCGCACTCGGTGTAATGGGAGCCATCAACCGATCAATTGGAGAAGGTGGGTTTGAAGCACCAAACGATACGACCTTTATTTTGCACCTTAACAAACCCTTCTATCCTTTTCTCGCCATACTTACAATGAAATTCTTCTCTGTAATTCCCCATGAAGCAATTGCAATGTACGGTGCAGATTTCAGAAGGAATCCAGTTGGAACTGGTCCATTCGTATACAAAATGTGGGAAGAAGGAAACACCTTGGTCTTACTTAAAAACAACCGCTATTTCGAAAAGGACAAAAATGGCACACCCCTTCCCTACCTGGATGCCGTAAAAGTGTCGTTTATTAAGGACAAGGAAACAGCCTTTATGGAACTTTTGAATGGTAAGTTCGATATGATTAGTGGGGCTGATGCATTCAATGCTAATGAAGTCTTAGACAAACAAGGTACGTTGCGAACTGCCTATCGGTCCAAATTTTATCTACAAAAAACCACCTTTCTAAAGACCGATTATATAGGCTTGATGGTGGATGAAAAAATAGCAGACATCGCATTAAAAAATAAGTATTTCAGACAGGCACTCAATTACGCCATAGACCGTTCGCAACTTATTCGCTACTTGCGCAACAACATTGGTCAACCAGCATTAGCAGGTTTTATACCAGCGGGACTCAATGCGTTCGATTCTACTCAAGTTAAAGGTTATCACTACGATCCAGATAAAGCAAGAAAACTATTAGAACTAGCTGGATTTAAAGATGGTGTGGGTTTACCTGAAATGATTATTCACACCACCGAAAACTACCGAGAGCAAATGGAATTTATACAAGCACAGCTTGCACGATGCAACATTCATGTTCAAGTGAGTGTTGAAAAACCCTCTGTACTCAGACAATCAGTAAACAACAGTGAATATGGTTTTTTTCGCAAGTCGTGGTTCAGTGATTATGCAGATGAAGAAAACTTCATGAGCCTATTCTACAGTAAAAATTTCACCCCTCAAGGAGTTAACTTTTTCCATTTCAAGAATGCCCATTTTGATAGTTTGTACGAAGCCGCATTGTTAGAAAAAGACGCGTTGAAACGCCGCTCGCTCTATCAACAAATGGATCAACTTATTCTGGAAGAGGCCCCTGTCATTCCGCTCTATTACGACCAGTCGGTGCGGTTGGTTTCCCACAAAATTGAAGGGCTATCTACAAATGGCATGAACCTACTTCATTTAAAGACGGTCAGAAAAAAGAACTGATTATCTGTCTTTTTGTCTTTTCAATGGCCAAATAAAAAGCTGATGCCATTGTAAATGATTACTCGTTTTAAAGCTCCATAACATTCCCAATGCAACTATAAAAAGTGAGATATCGGCATTAATGGCTGCGCCAGCTATTCCATAATGAGTGGTAAAATAAGGAGCCATCGCAATGGTAAATAAAAACCCTGGTGTGTAACATTTCAATGATAAGAGTTGTTGACCTTTAGCAGAAAAGAACTGACTTAATGGAATAAATAATGATAGCATTATTACACTCGGTGCATACCACCCTATCACTTGCTTAATACCAATGAACCCCTTTCCTAATACCAACAAAAGCCAGTTTTCGGGAATAACATTCAACAAAACGATAACCATCAGAGAGAATAGAACTCCAACTCCACTCAATTGAATTGTACGCAGTACATTTTCTCCGTTCTCGCGATTATTAGCAACCCTGGTGAGAATTAATGGGGCAATACTACCTGATACAAGTAAGGCTGACTCGGCAATGGCAGTGCCCGAAGCATAGAGTCCCACTGTTTGTGCATCTGGCAACAAAAAGTAAGTATAACGAATACAGATAAAGTGCATCAAAAGCATGGCTTGGTATTGCAATCCATTTTTAATAATCGCCTTTAAAGGAGGTGGGTCCGTTGATTTACCTACCGGCGTCTTAAGTACGAGGTAGCCAGACACGAATGAACCAAGGACAAAAGACAGGATTAAGGGACCAGCAAAAGCCTTAAAAGTATAGGTATTTAGAAGAAAGACGGATCCCAAAATACCCAACAAGAGAAGCGCAGGCTGAATGATCGCAACTAAATTGAATAACCTCAATTGTTCCCTGCCCAAAATAATTATGCAGTGAAACGTATTAACCAAAACAAACAAAGCGATCAACCAGGTTTCGAAAGCAAGCCCGGGCAACATTTTCCCTGAAATATAAAGAATTCCAGAGGTAATCATAGACGCAAAAAAAATGAAAAGATACCCTGCGCTAATTACCTTTCGCTGATGCACCTTTGGCAAAAAATGAACGATTGAATAGCCCGTAAATACTTCACTCGCCATTTGAATCAGTGAAATGCCAAAAAGAAAAATAGATATTTCCCCCCTTGAACTAACCCCTAAATACCGAGAACAAGCAATGAGAATTGCCACATTGATGAAGGCGACAATCAAACGCGCCAAAAAGCTACTGAACATGGCGGCCCCCATGCATTAGGGCCAAATAAAAGTCAGTACTTGCTTTATTTCTGGATGCAGACTTCTAGCAACCGGACAGGTGTGAGCCGTATTTTCATAGCGCTGTATGTCCTTTTCAGAAAACGGGCCACCAGCGAACTTTATTTCGACGTGAATTTCACCAATACGTCTTGGTTCCGAATACATAACTTTCGTTACAGCTGCAATTGTCCCTTCAATTGAAGGGTGACCGTCGCGTTGAGCCACTATTCCAATGGTAGTCAGAATACATTGAGCCAAGGAGTTGGCTGTAAGATCGGTTGGTGAGAAGGCCTCCCCCTTGCCTAAATTATCGGTAGGCGCATCTGAAACAATCACAGTTCCAGAAAAAACATGGGTGGAGGAAGTGCGCAAAGCGCCTTCATATTTTACGATGCTCGTACTCATTCCTTAAATTTACACAAAAGTAAAATTCTGCGCCTATTTTAGTAACTTTGTTAGAATGTTTAGAGGATTCTTTTTAGCCCTTATTACTTGGTTTTTGTGTTTGAATTCTCAGGCTCAAGTCAAACCTAATTTGAGCAATGACGCTGGATCTACACTGAATGTACTTTACCGAAACGACGTGAGTGGCTTATTTTATGCCAATTCACGGGGTTATGGTGCAGTTATCCGAAGAGGCTTTCACAAAACATACAAACTACGCTCGTTTTATGAGTTTGACTTACAATTTCTCCATCACAATAAAGAAGTTAAATCTGTTGGCGATGGCGAAGAAAGGCGCCGATTCGTTTATGGGAAAGTTAATAGCGTAATGGTTCTTAGAGGCTCCTATGGCTTACAACACACCTTATTTGGCAAGTCTGATTTAAAGGCGGTGGAAGTGCGTTACCATTATTCGCTTGGGCCCTTACTAGCTTTAGCAAAACCGTACTATGTACAAGTCTATCGTAGTGTTTCTGGTTCTAATACAAGCATTTTAGTTCCTGTGGCCTTCTCGACTCAAGGTGATGCTACAGATAGCAGTAAAATTGCTGGAAGAGCGCCATTTTCGCAAGGGTTAAATCAATTAGGGTTTTATCCAGGCGTTAACGCCAAGTTCAGCATTAGTTTTGAATACGCTAATTACACTAACTTAATTCGTGCCATAGAAACTGGCATTTCATTTGATTTTTATCCCCGTGCTTTGCCAATAATGCTGCGCAATAATGCAGAAAACTTTATGCTGACCTTTAATGTTGGGTTGGTTTTTGGCAAAAAGTGGTATTGATTTATGGAAAGTACAACTACACCGCCCCGTTTTAAAAAGCCAGATTGGCTTCGTGTGAAACTACCAACGGGTGCCGAATATTTAAAGGTTCGTGAAATTGTAGGTAAACACAAATTGCACACTATTTGTGAAAGTGGCAATTGTCCCAATATGGGTGAATGTTGGGGTGCCGGCACCGCCACTTTTATGATTTTGGGTAATGTGTGTACACGCAGTTGTGGATTTTGTGCTGTTGCCACTGGAAAGCCAAAGCCAGCGGATTGGGATGAACCTCAACGGGTAGCTGAATCTGTTCGATTAATGGGGGTTAAACATTGTGTTATAACTTCGGTTGATCGTGATGATTTAAAAGACGGGGGCTCTATTATATGGGCCGAAACTATCAAGGCCATTCGTGCTGTTAGTCCCACAACTAAATTTGAATGCCTAATTCCTGATTTTGCCGGAAAATGGGAAAACCTCCAGCGCATAATTGAGGTGAAGCCGGATATCGTTTCGCACAACCTTGAAACTGTTCGCCGTTTAACTGCACAAGTGCGCATACAAGCAAAGTACGATAGAAGCCTAGAAGTATTAAGCCGTTTACATGAAGCTGGCCTAAGAACAAAAAGCGGTGTTATGTTGGGTTTAGGTGAAACTGAAGAAGAAATCTATCAAACGATTGACGATTTGGCAAATGTAAATTGTGATGTAATTACTTTAGGACAATATCTACAACCTACAACCCAACACCTGCCAGTCGCTAAATTTGTTCATCCCGATGAGTTTAAGGCTTACAAAGACTATGCTTTAGCGAAAGGTTTCCGTCATGTTGAAAGTGGTCCATTGGTTCGTTCATCGTATCATGCGGAAAAGCATGTCGAATAACTAAATCACACCGATAGATTTTACTGGCACCCAACCTTCGTTGCCATTATCCAGTGCAACTAGCGACCAATCACCATTAGAGCGAATTAGTCGCACCTTAGTGCCTTCATGTAATTTGAATTTGACTACTCCACTCGGATTCGGCTCGTTCTGTATAGACACTTCTTGAAGGATAATTATTGCAAACTTGTTGTTGTTTTTTGCGTTGGCTGCAGAATACCCAAACAGGTATGTAATTCCAAAAGCAATAATCCCAACCAATGCAATGCCTAAAGTGAGTTTTTTTAACACAATCCGCTCTACTACGAAAAAGAAAAAGAAAGCGACTAATGTTATGCATAATAAGATTACGGTTAACCAAGCCCATTGTGCAGTTGAAAAGGATTGCAAGAGATTGGTCTTAACCGCATTGATAAAAAAGTTTTCCCTGGTCTCAATTTTATCAATCGTCTTCCCGTTGGCAATTGATAGGTTAATTTTGATATCCTCGTCATTCGGATTCATCGTTCGCGCCAACTCGTAATAATAGATGGCCTTCCCAAGTTTATTTAATTTGTAAAACGCATTGCCCGTATTAAAATAAAGTTCAGATGATTTCCATCCATCATTCACTAATCCTTCATAAATTTCAGCGGCTTCTTGGTATTTTTTACCATCGAAAGCTTGCTCCGCTTTTTTCAAAGCTTCTTCTTGGGCGCCGGCAATGAAGGAAAGAAAAAATAATAGGTATGTAAGCAGTGTTCTCATTTTCTATTTAATGACTCCTCCAAGCTTGTAATTATTTGCGCCGCCTCTTCATAAACACGTTTTAAATCGCCTGAAACCGCTCCTGGTGCGTACTTAGCAAATTCGCAGGTGTCAAGTGTTTTCATAAGATCTGCCATAATTGTGGCATCAACCTTTTTGCTGGTTAATTGTGCATGTATGTTCTCCCGATTAATATCAGCACTCGCAATATTCAATTTATAAGAAAGGTAATTGTAAATAGCCGTTAATACGCTTGTATAAAAAGCCTCCTTATTACCCTGCGATATTAGTTTATTTGCTTCTGCCAAGTGTTTTGAAGCGATGCGAGATGCTTTTTTATTTCTAACCGCCACCAAGTCACTATTCAGAAGGAGCTGCCGTTTCCTGAACCAGATACCGGCGGCGAAAATAAGGAGTGGCGAGACTAAAAGGGCGATATGCATCGGTGAATTAAAAAACTCCCCTTCACTTTTACTTAGAGTGAATTCGCCTTTTTTAATATAGCGAATGTCATTTTCAGTTTGACGAATGTCGTTGTGTGGTTGATAGACCTTAGCAGCACCGGGATCACCTGGAAGAACCTTCAATGGGACTTCACCGGATGGCAAGGTCACATACTTTTTAGTAACAGTACTAAAATAAGAGAAATCAAATGGTCCGAGTTGATAGGTGCCTTCTGATCTGGGAATAATGAGGTAGTCGAATGATTTACTGTTTTCGGTCTCCGTTACTTTTGGATCATAAATTTCGAAATCATCCGGCAATTTGAGTTTAGGAGCCTGTAACAATTTGAGGTTCCCTGTTCCGGTGATGGTAAGTTTCAAATTCACCGCATCGTGGGCTTTAACTTCTGATCGAGAACATACAACTTTATAGGCATAATCGCCAACAGCCCCATAAAAGCCTTCAGGCTTACCCGATTCCGGCAATTCGCTAACTTCAACCGACACAAGCTTACTTCGAACCTCTACAGGCACATCTTCATAAGCAGGGGCGCCAAAAAACTGTTCGAATATGTTACGCGCTTTGTTAGCTGCTGGCTTTCTTAACACAACCACGCCTTTAATTGGATTTGCAAGCGCCTTACCAGATTTATTGGCAATACCTACAGTCCTGAATAATTCATACGTGTAATAATTAACACCGTCGATATTTTCTACTGCAAGTGTTTTTCCTTTTGTCTCTTGTGGAATGGAATAAAAGCCTTCGTAAGCTGGTTGTTCAAATTCCTGAAATCCCACTATTTGTTGCTGCGAATAAATCTTTTGAATGATTACAACTTCCTCACCCAAGAAACACTTGGTTTTGTTGACTGTTGTGCGAATAAACGCCTCGTTAGCTGTTTTTCCTTGATGCGAATTTCCTTTAAATACCTCTACAGAAATAGGTTTAGTCTCATAATGTTGGCCTCCAGCGAGCACCATGGCCTTACCAAAAGTGAACTTGCCTTCTCTTTGAGCTATTAATTGCCAAGTTACCGAAAGCTGCATGGTCGACTGCCCATTTACCATTTGAATGCTGGTTCCTTGGCTCGGCTGTCCCATTACTTGAAACCCATCAAATGCTGGCGGAGTTATTTGATTAATTGAGACATTGGCAATAACTGAGTATTCTATCGTTTCACCAATTTGTACTTGTTTCGAACTTACTTGAGCATATACCGCCTGTGAGAACGAATAAGTTGGCATTAACACTAAAAGAAATACCATTATTAGTTGCAACCTTCTCATCGTATGCAAGTTAACACGGAATATTTGAATGTACTGCTCCATTAATACAAATTAACTCACCAATCCTTTTCCACTTCATAGGAAGAGGGGTTTTCAGCTTTCTGTTTTCTACGGTCTTGTAATTTTCTTTCCGATTCCAGCATTCGCTTCATCATTTGTTCGGCTTGCTCTTTGTTCATCTGTGAAGGCTGCTGCTGTTCTTTTTTTTGGTCCTTTTTGTCTTGCTGGTTTTGTTGCTGATTTTGTTGACCACCGCCACCACTTTTCTGTTCTGGCGGCATGTGTTTGAGGGCAAAAGCTAAATTGTACCTCGACTCTTCATCCTTCGGATTCAATTTCAATGCTTTTTTATAGGCATCGGCCGCCTTTTTATAGTCCTTTTTCAACAAATAACAATTCCCAATATTATGCCAAACCTTTTGAAGTGTATCGGGATTTGAAACAGAACTAGTAAGGGATTCAAAATTTTGAATGGCTTTATCGGCAATTAACCCAGACAGTGAGTCAGGGGTCATGTTGGCATTTGGTGGCATCGGCAATTTCCCAGACTTGATTAACTGTGCATTGCGATATAAAGCGGTGCCCATATTAAAATTCGCCTTTCTATTGGCTGGATTAATAGTAAGTGCATCCGCATAGGCAGCAGCTGCTTCTGGAATACGTCCACTGCGGTAATGGTTATTACCATCGTATATGCGATGAGCATCCTTTTGCGCATGCACAAGCGTTACCATCATCATACACATTAACACGATTACCTTATGCATTACCAAAAAGATTTAAACGTTTGTACCAATTACTTATCCGTTCACTAATGAGCGATTCAATAATAAGTAGTAGCAATGTTAAAGCAATGAACCATTGAAATTGGTCTTCATAGTCGGAATACATTTTTGATTCAATTGCCGATTTTTCGAGTTGATTGATTTTTTCTAAAACCTTTTCTAAACCTAAATCGGAAGGGGTGGCCTGAACAAAAACGCCATTACCCTTCGCGGCTATTTCTTGAAGTAAAGCAGCATTTAAACGCGTAATGACGGTTTGTCCTTCGCGATCCTTTCTATAGCCTTTCACCACGCCATTTTCGATAAGTGGAATAGGCACGCCAGTTTCAGAACCGATGCCAATGGTTGAAACCATAATATCGTTCTTTGCCGCCGACTCTGCTGCCGTTACCGCCTCGGCTTCATGATCTTCTCCGTCTGTTATAAGGACGATCGCCTTATTCTTACCCGACTCATTTGAAAAGGACTCGGAGGCAACTTTTATAGCATCAGCAAGGTTAGTACCTTGAATTGGAACCATCCCAGGATTTATCGCATCAATAAATAATTTGGCTGCAGAATAATCTGTTGTTATAGGAAGTTGAACATAAGCTTCACCAGCAAAAATTACCAGTCCCAATCGGTCACCATTGAGCTGATCCACCATTCGCTCAAGGGCATAACGCGCCCGTGTGAGGCGATTAGGACTGAGGTCTTGCGCTAGCATACTATTACTAACGTCGAGACAAACCATTATATCTGCGCCTTCACGTTTAACTTCCTTGAGTTTACTTCCCGTTTGCAAATTGCAAAGTGCCAAAATCAAGGAACAAAAGGCGAGAAGAAAAAGCACTTGACGCACAACTCTTTTAGAGGAACTAACATCTGGTCGAAGTGCCATTACTAAATCATAATCACCTAAAATTTTTAGTTTTTTACGCAAACCTCGGTAATAGGTCATAAGTAAAATGACCATTACTGGAATAGCTGCAAACAGGTAAAAATAATATGGATGCTCAAACTTAAACATTATGGCATGTGTCTGAACAAGGTGAAACGAAGTAAAAATTCCAATCCGAGAAGCAACAACGCACCCATCGCGAATGGCAGGAAATGTTCTGCCTTATTGCTAAAACTGCGTTCGTTAACAATGGTTTTTTCCATTTTATCAATTTCGGCATAAACCGATTCAAGACTTTTTTTATCCGTTGCTCTGAAATACTTTCCCCCGGTCATTTCTGCAATCTCTGTCAACCCCTTATCATCAATATCCACATCAACATAATCGTATTCGTATTGACCATTAGCATACATCACAACTGGAGTAAGTGCTTTTCCTCGGGTTCCAACACCAATGCAATAGACCCTTACCCCATAGGTTGCAGCCAGCTCTCCTGCCATTTTTGGGGCAATTTCACCAGCATTGTTTTTACCATCGCTGATTAGAACAATCACCTTACTTTTGGCCTTGCTTTCACGGATTCGGGCAATTGCGTTCGCTAATCCCAAACCAATGGCGGTACCTTGATCAAGCATTCCCGCTTTAATACCAGGAAACATGTTTTTTAGCACTTTGTGATCCGTTGTTAAAGGACATTGGGTGAATGCCTCGCCACTAAAGATGACTAACCCAATGCGATCGTTTGGACGAGAATCAATGAAACTTAAGATGACCTCCTTAGCTGCCTCAATTCGATTTGGCTTAAAGTCCTTCGCTAGCATTGAAAGCGAAATATCCATGCTAAGCATGATGTCAATACCCTCTGTTTTAGTATCCTTCCAAGAAGAGCGCGATTGTGGTCGCGCTAAAGCGAGGATTAAAAGTGATACTGCAAAAAGTCTTAATACGAAGGTTGAATGACGTAAATATACCCGCCAACCTGGTTTAATTCCCTTGAAGAAGTATAGCGTTGAAAAATGCATTTCACCATCCAACTTTCTCCTCCGAAAAATATAGAGAAAAAGCATAAATGGCAGGAAGAGAAACAACCAGAACCACTGTTTTTCAGCAAATTGTATGTCGCTTAAAAAAAATGTCATTTCAATTCTTGCTCGTTATCTTGAGTATCGGTTGGTTGTTCTTCACGCAAAGTACCTTTAACGAAATCAAAGGCATTTTGCAAGGTGAACACATGTTCGGCTTCAATAGGTGTCATTTTAGCAAACTTCACCAAATCACTCAACGTAAGCAATTGCTTTAATTTTTCTAGGCTCACCGTGTCGATAACCTGTGAACGGAAAAGCAGCATAATTTCATCCGTGGTACTTTCTAATGCATTTATTCCATACCGTCCTTCTATGTACAAGCGAATGGCATCAGAAATTTCAGAGTAATATTCTTTTGTTAAACCATTTTTCCAAACACTTTCTGCTTTGATTCTTTCGAGTGTATCAAGAGCCGTAACATGTGGCGGAACACTTGGTTTTGGTGGCGCAGTACTTTGTATTTCCTTTTTTCGAAGCACTCTCCCAATAAAAATGATGATCAGAATTACCGCAATAACAGCAAGAATTCCATACGCATAAGAAATGTACCATTTCCAATTAAAGGGTTCTTCGAAAGGAGGCTTAATGTCTTTCACTTTCGTATCGCTTGTGTCTGTAGGTACAGTATGTACTTCTAAAAAGAACGGCTGCGTAAGTTCTGGTTTGGCGGTATCTCCGTTAATAATGAATTTAAAGGGCGGTATGGCATAGAAACCGCTATCATAAACACTAATGGTGACACGTTGGTGTTGAATGATTTTACCCGGATTCGACTTACCAGGTAACATGGTATCTATTGGTGAAACCGTTACCACTTCGACCTTTCCCGTTAAGGTATCGCCAATTTCTGGCCATTGAATCGTAAAATGGGGTGCGCTCGCTGGAAGTTCTAGATAAAAGTCGATATTGGCCTGTTCACCAATTCTTAATTTGCTTGTATCAATAACCGCACTGATTGCAACCTGTGCTTGACCTTGAAGCTGCAAGCTTACTATGAAAAGGACTAAATATTTAAAATAAGATTTCACCGGCTTTTAAATAATTGCATCAATGGTTTGAGATACCCTTCATGGGTAGTGATTTTAGCTGCATTTACACCACACTTGGTGAAAATTTCATTGGTGGTTTGTTCAAATTTCAAATAGTTTTTTCGATAAGCTTGACGTACCGATAAACTACTCGTATCTACCCAACGCAATTCTCCTGACTCGTTATCAACTAATTTAACGAGTCCAATATCCGGCATCTCCGTTTCGAGCTGATCAACAACGCGAAGTGCAACCAAGTCGTGTTTACGCTTTGCGATTTTCAATGCATCAATGTATGGCTGGGTATCTACAAAATCACTTATCAGAAAAGTAATGCTCCGTTTCTTGATAACGTTATTCATAAACCTTAGTGCGTGCTCAAGGCCAGTACCTTTATTTTCTGGTGTAAATTCTATCAGCTCACGAATAATACGCAAAACGTGTCCTCTACCCTTTTTAGGGGGAATAAATTTTTCGATTTTATCCGTAAAAAAAATGACGCCAATTTTATCGTTATTTTGTGAGGCCGAAAAGGCAATAGTCGCACAGAGCTCAGTAATCAATTCCTTTTTTCTTTGGCTCCTAGTTCCAAAGAGCCCGCTTGCACTCATGTCCACCATGAGCACCACACTGAGTTCGCGCTCTTCCTCAAAAACTTTAACAAAGGGGGTATTGAACCGTGCAGTTACATTCCAATCAATGGTACGAACATCATCGCCAGGGGTATACTCGCGTACTTCTGAGAAGGCCATTCCCCTTCCTTTAAAAGCAGAATGGTACTCGCCAGAAAATATCTGGCGACTAAGACCCTTTGTTTTGATCTCAATTTTTCTGACCTTTTTTAGCAATTCTGCCGTCTCCATTTATACAGACTGTACAAGAATTCGGTTAAGGTACCTCTACTGTGTTGAGAATTTCGGTGATGATATGTTCAGCAGTTACGTTTTCAGCTTCTGCTTCATAAGTAAGTCCTACACGGTGACGCATAACGTCTAAACAAATAGCACGAACATCTTCAGGAATCACATATCCACGACGGCGAATAAAAGCGTAGGCTTTAGCAGCCAATGCTAAATTGATACTTGCACGTGGAGATCCGCCGTAAGAGATAAGCCCTTCGAATTTTTTCAATTTATGTTCAGCGGGGAACCGCGTTGCGAAGACAATGTCTACAATGTAACGTTCAATTTTCTCGTCCATGTATACATCTCTAACCACTTCTCGAGCTTTAATTATTTCCTCTGGCTTAAGCACAGTATTAGCCTTCGGCATCCCATGTGGCTGTATGTTTCCTGCAATAATTTTTCTTTCCTCTTCCTTTGTTGGATAACCAATTACCACCTTTAACATGAAACGATCCATTTGCGCTTCTGGCAATGGATAGGTCCCCTCCTGCTCTACAGGGTTTTGAGTGGCAAGCACCAAGAAAGGATTGGGAAGTTTAAAAGTTTGTTCGCCAATTGTAACTTGCTTCTCTTGCATGGCCTCTAGCAACGCTGATTGCACCTTGGCAGGGGCTCGGTTTATTTCGTCAGCTAGGACAAAATTCGCGAAAACGGGTCCCTTGCGAATAGAAAATTCCTCGTTTTTTTGATTGTAAATCTGTGTACCAATAACATCCGCCGGCAATAAATCTGGCGTGAATTGTATCCGACTGAACTTAGCATCAATACACGTTGCTAGAGTATTAATGGCCAACGTCTTTGCCAAACCTGGCACGCCCTCTAACAAGATATGCCCATTGCTTAACAGGCCAATCATCAACCGCTCCACCATGTGTTTTTGGCCAACAATCACTTTGTCCATTTCCACATTGAGCATCTCAATAAATGCACTTTCACGCTGAATGCGCTCATTGATTTCCTTAATATCTACCATATCCAAAAATCGGAACGTAAAGATAACAAGGCTGTCGGGCAAGCCGCGTGCGCCCTAGTTAAAAGATGTTAACCCATTTAACGCTTTAACGTTCACGTCTTAGGTTGACTTTAGGGAGAGGATTTTGCGTTATTTGCGCATGTAATTGACGCTGCTTAACGATATCAATTGCCATATACAAGGCTTTTCTAAACGACACTTCACTGGCTTGATTTTTACCAGCAATTGCGTAGGCTGTGCCATGATCTGGGCTAGTTCTAACAAAAGGAAGGCCAGCGGTGTAGTTGACCCCCTCTTCAAATGCCAGTGTTTTAAAAGGAATTAACCCCTGGTCATGGTACATAGCCAAAACTCCATCAAATTGCTGCCAAGTCGAATTGCCAAAAAAACCATCGGCAGAATATGGACCATAAATGATGGCATTAAGCCCCTTGCACGCCTCAATGGCCGGCTGTATAACCGTTTTCTCTTCTGTCCCTAACATCCCATCTTCGCCTGCATGCGGATTCAATCCAAGAACTGCTATTCGCGGTTTACGAATGCCAAAATCGGCAACAAGGGACTCGTGTAACGCCGTAATTTTCTCCACAATTAACTCCTTAGTAATCATGGTTGGGACTTGTTGAATGGACACATGACCAGTGGCAACGGCCACCCGTAACCCTTTTTCATGACAAAGCAACATTAACGGTTTACCACCCAGTTTAGCCCCAAGGTATTCAGTGTGTCCCGGAAAAGTGAACTCATCGCTTTGTATACCAATCTTACTGATTGGCGCTGTGACTAACCCATTAATCTGACCTGCTTTCAAAGCGTCCACCGCTTTTTCCAAAGCTAGGTAAGCATACTTACCACTCGCAGGTGTATTTTTACCCGGCTCAATAGTTACTTCCTCGTCATAACAAGAAAAAAGATTGATCTTTTTATGATTTATGGCTTCTAAGTCCCGGCATTGATGGTAAGAAAATTCTTCAATCCCTAACGCCTTTCTATAGTAAGAAATGGTTTTCGCCGAACTAAAAATAACAGGTGTGACTAGCTCTAAAATCGCTTGATCACTTAATGATTTTAATATGACCTCGATACCGACACCATTGATATCTCCTTGTGTAATGCCGATTACCGGTTTATTATCAGATACATGCATACTACTGCTTTTGAATACCGTACTTTAACAGGTATTTCTGATAAAGTTCGGCTTGTTGGTTTGTAAGTGTAACGCGATTGCCAGCAATCCATGCTGCTTCCACATCGCTATTCATAATTTCTAAAATTGTCCCATTGCAAATAAATAAAGAAGCCAATTTCCCTTTTTCAAGAGTCCCTATCCATTTATCACAGCCCATGATTTTTGCTGGCCAATAGGTCAATGATTTAATCGCCTCTTCTGAAGGCAATCCATAACCAACCGCAGTTGCTGCATTAAATGCCAAATTTCGGCTATGCATGGCTTCCATATCGCCCTCTAGTTGGAAACAAAAAACAACACTGTCCTTATACAATAAATACGGCAGTTTATAAGAGAGATCAACGTCATCATCGTTTCGATCGGGCAATTCGTTCACGCGCCTTAACATAACCGGCACATTGTTTTCCTTTAAAAAAGTGGTGACTTTGTAGGCATCTGCACCACCAACAATAACAGGATACTTTATCTGCAATTGTTTGGCAAATGTAACCGCTCGCATAATATCGTACGCTGAATTCACATGAAAATACACCCTTGCTGAGCCCATAATACAGGCGCGCATTGATTCGAAACGCGTATTCACATTACTAGCAGGTGGAGACATTAAATAGGCTCTTGCCTCTTGGAATAATTTTTCGAGCTCAAAAACTTCATTCTCATATGCTTGTTTTGCCTTTTTAAACTCTTCTGCACCTGAAGTGGAATTAGGACGCAAAGGGAAATGGACGTGAATCCCATCATCCGCAAGTAAAACAGCATCTTCCCAGTTCCAACCCTCTAGTGCCATGATAGATGAAGCCCCACTAATAACCCCACCTCTTGGTGTTACTTGTGTATAAAGAACACCATTGGTTTTTATGGTAGGAACGATTTTATTGTCTGTGTTATAGGCAATGAGCGCTCGGTTGTGCGGATTATACTTTCCAACATCTGAGAAATCACGAGTTGCTCGAACAGCCTCCGCATCATGTAAACCTAGAACATTATTGGTGTTAATGAGGCCTGGATAGATCGTTTTGCCCGTAGCATCAATGATCGTATCAAATTTTCCATCTCCCAATTTCCCATCTGTAACGATAGCTTCAATAAACTTTCCATTAATAATAATAGAAGCTCCTTGTAACACGCGACCATCTCCTACATGCACGATTCCACCCTTAATTAAGGTTCTTCTCTGGGCCAGAATTGTAGTACTGAAAAGCAGCACTAAAACTATGCTTGTTAATTTTTTCATTCAATTGTGCTGCCTCCTTCAGATGACTCCATGGTGTCGCAGTGATACAAACGTGGGCGCTTTCGAGCAGGCCTTTGAGTTGGTGCACCTGCCTTTTTCGCTGCTAGCATTGCTTGCAAAATACGCGACTTCTCAGCTTGCATTATTTGTTGTAAGCGTGAATCCATGCCCCGATCAAAAAAGAATATGCCATCAATCATGGTCTTCTCTACAATAGAGAAAGCACTCAATGGATGTCCGTTCCATAATACCAAATCAGCCGATTTACCAACGCGTACACTTCCAACTTTATCGTCTATTCGTAACATGATGGCTGGATTCAGAGTTACAAGTTTTAAAGCTTGAACTTCAGACAATCTTCCATATTTAACACACTTGGCTGCTTCTTGATTTAATCGTCTGCCCATTTCAGCATCATCACTGTTAATGGCAGTTATCACCCCTACCCTTGTAAGAATCGCGGCATTATAGGGGATGGCCTCCATCACCTCATTTTTATAGGCCCACCAATCTGAAAAAGTAGAGGCAAAAACGCCCCGTTGTTTCATTTTGTCTGCAACCTTGTAACCTTCTAGAATATGTGTAAAGGTATTCACTTTGAAATGAAGACTATCTGCCAGTTTCATGAGCATATTAATTTCGCTTTGAACGTAACTGTGACAGGTAATGAAGCGTTTTCCCGCAAGAATTTCAGCGATTGCTTCTAGCTCAAGATCTCTCCTGAATAAATTGGCAGGTGTTTTTCCCTTTAATTCATTGTATGCCCGCGCTCGTAAAAAATGGTCGGCGAATACCTGTTCAACACCCATGCGAGATTGAGGAAAACGGATAACATTATGATCTCCCCAATTGGATTGCTTGACATTTTCACCTAGCGCAAACTTGATAAAGCCAGGAGCATTTTCATATTTCATTTTTTCTGCACCATACCCCCAGCGTAACTTGATAAGTACGCTTTGCCCCCCAATTGGATTTGCAGAGCCATGTAATAACTGTGAACAGGTTACTCCTCCAGCTAATTGTCGGTAGATATTAATATCATCAGGATTGATAACATCGCCCATTCTTACCTCTGAGCTAGATGCCTGCGCACCTTCATTCACACCCCTAGTTAGGGCAATATGACTGTGCTCATCAATAATTCCAGGGGTAAGGTGTTTGCCCGTACCATCAACCACTACTGTATTGTTCGGATCATACGATAGATTTTTCCCTACACCTACAATTTTACCATTGCCAATCAACACATCGGTATTGAGAAGAATACTGTCTTTTTCATTGGTCCACACCGTTACATTTTTAAACAATGTAAATGGTTTTGGAGAACGCATAATGTCCAATGCTTTATAAGGATCATCGTTTGTTGTGACAGCAATGCCAAATGCATTGAATGGATAAATTGTTGACCCTTCCTTCAAAAATTGACGCTTAAATGGCGGCGTTTTCGACGTATCAGGAGAGGTAAATGCAAGAGAAGCATTCAACCATTCACCGTTTATTTTTTGCAAGCGACCACTGCATTTTCCATTCACGAATGGCAAGGAAAAAACCAATTTAAGCTGGTTCAAACTGTCTGAAGCCATGTTCAACCCCAAATTGAAACGATCGATTTGAATGGTGCCAGTCCTTTTTGCGGTATCTGTTATAAGAACAACAGTTGGTTTAAACGCCGTTCCCCCAATCAATACTTTGTAATTGGCATTTCCCGCAGTAAGGGTGTAGAAGCCCCGCAAATCTGGCACCGTTATATCTTGATAAATGAATGGCACTCCGTTCACCCAGTGCTGAAGCAGTATACCATCTTCAAAATAATTACCACTGGTAATAAAGAAATCGGCCTGATAGTTTTTCTTTAATACACCTATTTGGCCATCCATTTTTAGCAATTTGGCAGGTAATTCGGTAAGCGCATAAAGGGCACTCGCTTCAGTGTAGCCATATTGTAAGGCTTTCCGCAAATTGACAATAAATTGCTGTCGGTCTTTTAAATCAGAAGCCGTTAAACAAAATGGAATTTTTGCTCTTTCGAGAATAGCAGCATTTGCAGGTGCATTTTCCCAATGCTTCAATTCAGCATAAGTTAGCAACTCGGCATCAAAAGGATCCTCAACATCAGGAGTTAATGGAAAGTTTAATGGCAAAATGCAAGTTTGTCCTGTTTGTTTAATATCCCACACCCTTTGGTATTCATCACCGCCGCCTTTAACAACCAATGATATGGAGAATTCCTTGGCAACTTGGTAGGCTCTTAATATCGTTCCTGCATCACCAGCGTCAAAAAACTGAGGAAGGCTCTTGTGCTTATTAAGGTATTCGAGCGAAAGATTCGTTTCAGATTTATCTTTCGCCATGGCGTACCAACTCGCGTCGTAAAAAGTCTGACGAAACAATGCTATGGCTCCAGTCAAAGAGGATGGGTAATCCTGACGAGAGCTCCCTTTATTAAATGAATACCAAGCGGCTGCCTGGGTTGAAAGAATGCTTTCATTTTCTCTTTTCCCATCCAGTTGAACCAAGGCACTACTACCTCTTACTATGCCATCTCTGGAGGAACTTAATATCACACCAAATCCAGCCTTTCTATAATCGTCTGCCATAGCAGGGTCGTGCTGGAATAGGTTTATCGCCTCTACCTCTGGACGCACAGCTTCATTCCAGCCATAAGCACCTTTAATCCCTGATTCATAAGGCAAGGTAGAAGCAGGGCGGACTGGACGCTCATTGGAAACACCATAATTGCTGCATAATTCAATAAAGGAGGGGTAAATATGCCCCCCTTTCACATCAATAACTATTGCTTCAGGAGGTAATTTCACCGCTGTGCCCACCTCGAGAATTTTGCCATTTTTGACCACCATTATCGCATCGTGCAACAGGGTTTTTGAATCGGCATGAATCTCGGCATGAACAAAGGCATAAATAGCATCCGTTCGGTGTGGCACACCATTTTCAGGGAAAGTAGTTTGTGCATGAAACAACCTGCTAAACAAACACATTCCTAGGAATAGGACTTTCTTCATAACTGCCAAATTTAATCACAATTCGTTGAGTTCACCCCAGTATTTAATTTATTGCCGTCTTATTGCTATTTTTAGCCTTAAATCTGTTAACCATGTATAAAGGCTTTTTACACACTCACTATTTAGTGGTCACCCTGTTTTTATTGATTTATGTGATCAAAACCATTCTATTGTTGAGTAATAAGAATGATTTATTGGCCACTTTTACTAAAAAAGTAAGGGTTGCTGAAATGATCATCAGCACACTTTTCCTACTCACAGGCATATACCTTGCCACCCAACTTCCGTTTGGCGGCAAGTATGATTACTTATTTTGGATCAAAATAGTGATGGTTTTCGCCTCTATTCCTCTTGCCGTAATTGGGTTCAAAAAAGGCAACAAAATGTTAGCCGCACTAAGTTTACTCTTGATTACTGGCAGTTTCGGCATTGCAGAGGTTTACAGCAAAAGAAAGGGCGTTTCTGCTAACACAACTGCCACAGCCTCTACAGATGGAAAAGAACTCTATGAAGCGAAATGCAGCATGTGCCACGGTAACGATGGTAAATTAGGGCTTGCCGGAGCAAAAGACCTCAGCGCTACCGTATTGTCCAATGGAGAGATCGCGACTATTATTCTCCAAGGCAAGGGCAATATGAATAAAGTGGAGGTAAGTGAAGAACAAGCTTCAGCCATTGCGGCTTATGTTGAGGCTTCGTTGAAGGGACACTAAATTAGAATGAAGAAAGAAGAAAAACTCATTGAAACCAAACATAGCTGTATACTCATAGGGGTTATTCCGAAAGGTACAGATGATCAACTCGCTCAAGAACACCTTTCTGAATTAGCGCTGCTGGCTGATACGTATGGATTAGAAACAATAAGGACCTTTACCCAAAAGCTTGAGAGGCCGGATAAAGCCACGTATATTGGAAAAGGCAAAGTTGCTGAGGTAAAAGAATTTGTCAAAGAGCACGCGATAAGTGTGGTTATTTTTGACGATGAAATAAGTCCTTCTCAACAACGCAATCTAGAAAAGGAACTCGGAAAAAAAATACTTGATCGAACCACTTTAATTTTAGAGATATTCGAACAGCGGGCTCAAACCGCCCACGCTAAAACACAGGTACAACTTGCCCAATACCAATACCTGCTACCGCGATTAACAGGCATGTGGACGCACTTAGAACGACAGCGAGGGGGCACAGGTACTCGCGGTGGTGCTGGTGAAAAAGAAATCGAAACGGATAGACGTATTGTTCGCGACAAAATCGCTTTGTTAAAGCAACGACTTAAGGAAATTGACACCCAGATGGCTACACAGCGTAAAAATCGGGGTGAAATGATTCGTGTTGCACTAGTTGGTTATACTAACGCAGGAAAGAGCACAATGATGAATTTATTAAGCAAAAGTTCTGTCTTTGCTGAGAATAAATTATTTGCCACGCTCGACACAACTGTAAGAAAAGTCACGATTGAAAATTTGTATTTTTTACTTTCCGATACGGTTGGATTCATAAGAAAATTACCAACTCAATTGGTTGAAAGCTTTAAGTCCACACTCGATGAAGTGCGTGAAGCCGATATCCTCATTCATCTCGTCGACATCTCCAATCCGCATTTCGAAGATCACATTAACGTTGTTAATCAAACACTTCATGATATCGGAGCGGGAGACAAGCCGGTGATGCTCGTCTTTAATAAAACAGATGCCTTCACACACATTCACAAAGAGGAAGATGACTTAACACCAGTAACTAAGGCCAATCTTTCGATAGAGGATGTGAAAAATATGTGGATGAAAAACATGCATAACGATGTCTATTTTGTAAGTGCCCATACGAAAGATCAAATTGATGAACTTCGTAAAGCGCTCTACGAAAAGGTAAAGGCAATGCACATTAAACGTTACCCCTATAACAATTTCTTGTATTAATTGTTGATGAAAGAAGCGATCTCACTTGTTCTTGCAACTATCAATGATTTACCTTTCATTATTGAGGTTTATAACCAAAGCATTCCAGACGGTTTAGCTACAGCCGACCACCAGCCAATCACTATAAAAGATCGCGAAAATTGGTTTAATGCTCACAATGCCGAAAAACACCCTTTATGGATAATTTTAAAGGAAGGCGTACCGGCTGGGTGGTTAAGCTTCAATAAATTTTACGACCGACAGGCATACGAAGGGGTTATCGAGATTAGCCTTTACCTGCATAAAGCGTATCAAGGACAAAAGATTGGTAAATTCTGTTTAGATCTGGCTGTAAAGGAAGCACGAAAAAGACACCACCACACCATTCTTGCCCTCATTTTCGCTCACAATAGCATTAGTCTCCGGCTTTTCGAAGATGCCCACTTTGTTAAATGGGGTCATTTTCCATCGATTGCCGACATGCCCGGAGGCTGGCGGGACCTGCTAATTTATGGGTTAAAGGTATCCCCGAATTATACTCCTGACATTAAATAATTGTTGTTAGATTTGCCCAACACTGAACCTATGGGAAAACTTGCCGACAGGGCCAACCAAATATCAGAATCGCAAACCATTGCGATGGCCAGAAAAAGTCGTGAACTCCGCGCTCAAGGAGTTGATATTATCAGTTTAAGTCTGGGTGAACCTGATTTCCCAACTCCAACAACAATTAAAGAGGCTGCTAAAAAGGCCATTGATGATAATTTTAGTTATTACACCCACGTTTCTGGTTATGTTGAACTAAGGGAAGCTATTTGTCAGAAATTTAAACGCGACAATAACCTCACTTATGTTCCCGATGAAATCGTTGTATCTAATGGGGCTAAACAATCTATCGCCAATGCCGTTATGTGTTTGGTAAACCCTGGGGACGAGGTGATTATCCCTGCTCCATTTTGGGTAAGCTACTTAGAAATTCTAAAATTAGCTGGCGGGGTACCAGTGATTGTAAATGCCGGCATTGAAAATGACTTTAAAATCACCGCTTCACAATTAGCAAGCGCTATTACCCCTAAGACAAAAATGATAATGATAAGCACCCCTTGCAACCCAACAGGAAGTGTTTATTCCAAGTCCGAACTAAAAGCCCTAGCAGAAGTCGTTCAACCTCATAGCGATTTGTACATACTCAGCGATGAGATCTACGAACATATTAATTTCTGTGGTGGTCATGAAAGTTTCGCCCAATTTGATTTTATAAAGGATCGTGTTATCACTATTAATGGCGTGTCAAAAGGCTTTGCCATGACTGGCTGGCGAGGTGGTATTTTAGCTGCTCCTAAATGGATTGCTCAGGCTTGTGATAAAATGCAAGGACAATTTACCTCAGCGGCCAGTAGCATAACACAAAAGGCCATGCACCGAGCGATGGAGCTGGACTATGACACGTACATTAGGCCAATGCGGGACGCCTTTTTAAGGCGACGTGACCTCGTTTTATCTTTAATGAAAGACATTCCCGGCATGAAAACCAATGTGCCTCAAGGTGCCTTTTATGTGTATCCAGAAATTTCCTACTACTTCGGAAAATCTGCCCATGGCATAACAATTAATAATGGAACAGATCTATCTATGTACTTACTTGAACATGCACATGTCGCCATTGTTCCAGGCGCAGCATTTGGCGAAGACCATTACATACGATTTTCATATGCAACTAGCGACGAAAAACTGATAGAAGCTTTGAGTCGCATGAAAAAAGCACTTGCTGAGTTGAAATAAAAATGAAGAAATTTTCAGTAAAGAAGGATCGCATTCGCGATATGTTTCGTCAATTCAACGACCTGAATGTCCTGGTTATTGGCGACGTTATGATTGATAGTTATGTGTGGGGAAAAGTCAACCGCATATCACCTGAAGCGCCTGTACCAATTGTTTCTGTTGCCAGAAAAGAACGTCGTTTAGGTGGAGCGGCTAACGTTGCCTTGAACCTGCAAGCTCTAGGTGCTAATCCTATTTTATGTTCCGTAATTGGTGTGGATGCAGAGGGACAAGCCTTTCTTGATTTACTGCGTCAACAAAAATTAAGTCAAAAAGGAATTTTAAAAATCCGTGACCGGATCACCACTGTAAAAACCCGCATCATCGGAAACAACACGCAATTAGTTCGTGTAGATGATGAAATGGACGATGATATTTCATCAAGTGAAACCCAACAGCTACTTACGCTTATTACTTATATAGTCAGTCATGTTAAAATTGATGTAATCATTTTTGAAGATTACAACAAGGGATTGATTACACCGCGCCTGATCAGTCGAGTAGTCGAACTGGCGAAAACTAAAGGCATACCCACTTGTGTTGACCCAAAAAAGCGCAACTTTAATGCTTATAAAGGCGTCACTTTATTCAAACCGAATTTGAAAGAGTTACGTGAAGGTTTAAAATTAGACATGTCTGGCGATAACGTTAACGAACTACAACGCGCCGTTAGTAGTTACCGCGTCAAACAAAAAGTCGACACCGTACTTGTGACCTTAGCAGAAAAAGGCGTTATCACTAATTCTAGAAAAATAAAAGAACATCTACCCGCCCATATTCGCACAATTGCTGATGTAAGTGGCGCTGGAGATACCGTAGTTAGCGTTGCTGCGCTTTGCTTGGCGCTCGGTAGTGAAGACATTCTAACAGCGGCTATAGCCAATTTATCTGGTGGATTAGTGTGTGAGCAAATCGGGGTGGTTCCTATTAATAAAGATCAACTACTCGAAGAGGCATTGAAATTAGATTTTGTAAAGTAATGACAGCACTCAAACACGACTCAGTAACACCATACGGTTCAACGGAACAAAAAAAAGAACAGGTGGAACAGATGTTCGATAACATCGCTCCAAAATACGATCTACTTAATAGCATACTTTCTCTACGTATTCATAAATCGTGGAGAAAAAAATGCGTCAAGATTTTAAAATCTCAAAACCCACAATTCATCCTGGATGTGGCTACTGGTACCGGCGATTTTGCCATCGCTTGTTCGGAATTAAATCCTCAAAAAATAACCGGAATCGATATAAGCGAAGGCATGATGAAGTTCGGTCGTGAGAAGTTAAAAAAACTTCAACTTGACCATCTCATTACACTACAAGGTGGAGACGCAGAAAACGTAGACTTGCCCGACAATAGTTATGATGCCATTGTAGTTGGCTTTGGTGTTAGAAATTTTCAAAATTTAGAAACCGGACTAAAGAACCTAAACCGCATTCTTAAACCAGGGGGAACACTTGTCGTACTTGAGTTCTCTTACCCTAAACCAGGCCTTTTTAGAGCCCTTTACGAATTCTATTCAAAGTTTATCACACCCATGATAGGCCGCCTGTTTTCAAAGGACAAAAGGGCCTATAGTTACTTGACAGAAAGCGTTAAAGCCTTCCCTCACAATGAAGACTTTACCGCCATAATGGAAAAATGTGGTTATAAAAAGAATGCTTATGAATCGCTTACAATGGGCATTGCAGCGATATATACGGGTAAAAAATAAGCCCGTTTAAATTATACGGGCTTCAATTTGTACTCAACAATTACTTGTTTAGGGCGTACCGTAAATCAAATACTTCTTTGTTTTTTAGTAAGTCGGATTTCTCTCTAAATTCTTTCCAAGCAGTTACAACCACAACTTTGTTGGAATCGGCTATCGCCTCTTCCATTGTTTGGCAGTATTGTAGTGGTTGCTTGTACAGCAAATCATAGGCATGGTTAGCTAACGGATCGTAAACCTTAATGTTCTTATAGCCTGCATCTAATAATCCGTTGATAAAATACCAAGCCGGTGTATCCCGCACGTCATCTGACTCAGCCTTAAAGGCCAAGCCCAAAACAGTGATACTTTCCTCCTTCGATGAGGCGGTCATAATCCGATCCAAATGAAAGGCCTTTACTTGCGCATTGACATTAATTACATTTTGAAGGATACCCGATTGGTAACCCTTCTGTGCAGCTAATGCATTTAGTGCCGCAGTATCTTTTGGCAAGCAATAACCACCAAAGCCACAACCAGGATAAACATAAGAAGTCATACCCGCGGGGGTACCAGACCACCGTTTGTCTTGATGCAGTATTTTAAACGCCTTGGAAATATCAATATCCCCTACAGCATAAGCTAACATCGATTGTTCGTTGGCATAACTAATTAAGGTCGCAAGCAAGGTATTGGACAGGTACTTAATGTATTCGCCCGTATTCCAACTTACAGAATAAAATGGACGGCCAAAAGGAGCGTATACTTTCTCCAGAATAGCGCGCGTCTTCTCGTCCTCCGAACCAATAACTATACGGTCAGGATTCACAAAATCATCCCATGCATAACCTTCTCTTAAAAATTCAGGGTTATTGGCAAGTCCAACGTCTTTTCCAACCTCGAAGCCCATCTTTTCAATAAACGGTTTTACTTTTTCCTTTGTGGTAGAAGGGGGTACAGTAGACTTAATAACCAACGCTTTGAAGTCACCCTTTTTGACATGACTTAAAACATTCGTCAGTGCACTATTTATTTGTCCTAAATCTGCGCGCCCTTCATCATCAGAAGGTGTGCCAACACAAAAGAATACTAATTCACTGTTCGCAATAGCCTCTGCTAAATCTGTTGTTGGAAAAAAAGTTTTGCCTGTTGTTTCACGCAGTGCCTCCTCTAGGTGGGGCTCATAAAATGGCACCTTGCCACTTTTGATCAAATCCACCTTCGGTTGTGCTACATCAACTCCGTAAACTTTGAATCCTTTTTTAGCGAAACCTAATCCTGTAGTTAGTCCTACAAAACCTAAACCGATAACCGTAATCATTGTAAATTATTTTTGTTCTTCTTTAAGAAAGTCAAGAAACCGTTCAACCCCTTCGTTTACTAATATTGATGGATTATAATTTAAGGTCGTTTTCGCCTTGGTTATATCCGGACAACGACGCATTGGATTGTGAGTCAAATAATTTTTCTCTTGAGGCACCTCGTATCTAACTTGCCCAGTATAACCAAATTTGCGTTTTCCAACTTCCGTATAAATCTCTGCTAATTGCGAAACAGTAATTTCTGGAGATGCAATACCAATATTAAAATAACCACATTGACCATAAATCATCACCTTCATATAACCAGTAACGGCATCGGCAACATAACAGAAAGTACGAGTTGGACTTCCACTCGAATAAATCACGATATCCTCATTATTCAAGAGTGCTTTTGCAAAATCAGCTGGAACGCGTTGATCGTTAAGTTTCATGCCAGGACCATAATTATTAAATGGTCGAGCAATTGAAACTGGCATGTTGTACTGCTGATGAAATAAATAACACATGGTTTCACCAAATCGTTTGGATTCGTCATAACAAGCACGTGGACCCAGGCAAGAAACATTACCACGGTATTCTTCATTCGTTGGAATTTGATCAGCAACTGGATCGCCATAAATCTCACTACTTGAAAAGAATAGCAAGCCGCGTATTGGTTTCTCTTTATAAAAATCAAACAGCTTTCTTAATCCCCATATATTCGCATCAAGCGTTTCTATTGGGTATTTTCTATAAAACACAGGTGATGCAATAGATGCCATGTGAATTACGTACTCAGCATTGGCAGCTTCTGATATCGTTGAGATATCATCCACAGCAATATCAAAATTGTAAATCTTCATGCCGGGGGTGTTGGCTTCAAGATGACTCAACCACTCAGGATTTCCAACAATGAAATTATCCAATCCTGTGATTTGCTTTATACCAAACACCTCTTTGTAATGAGCAAAGAAATGCATAAAGTAATACCCCAAAAAACCAGCGCAGCCAGTGATTAACACATTGGCGCCGTTTAGTTTTTGCTTCTCTGCCTCAGTGAGATTATTATAAATGTGCTCGAGGTCTTTTTTTAATACTGAATTCATACTTTTTATTTCCACAATTTCCATTCTGCTGTTCCACTTTCCCACATCGACTCTAACTCCATTTTATCACGTAGCGCATCCATGCACTTCCAGAATTTTCTGTGCAAGAATGCGGACAATTGTCCGTCATTGGCGATTTCAGCCAAGGGCTTCTTCTCCCATTGTATATCATCCATATCTTCTTCAAGATATTTAAAGATGCCAGGTTCCAAAACAAAGAAACCACCATTGATCCAAACACCATCGCCTGTTGGTTTTTCCTGAAAACTCATCACCGTGCCATCTTCTGTTGTTTCAATATTACCAAAACGGCCTGGTAGCTGTATCGATGTAAGGGTTGCTAATTTTCCTGATTTTTTATGAAAGGCAATCAACTCATGCAAATTCACATTTGAAACACCATCGCCATAGGTAAGCATGAAGGCTTCGTTTTCAACGTACTTGCGAATTCTCTTTATCCGTCCTGCTGTGTTCGTATGTACACCCGTATCAACCAAGGTAACTTTCCAATTTTCAGATTCACTGTTGTGAATTTCCATCTTATTTTGACCTAGGTCAATTGTAACATCTGATTGATGAAGGAAGTAGTTGGCAAAGTACTCTTTAATCATGTAACCTTTGTAACCTAAGCAAATTACGAACTCATTAAAGCCATAATGCGAATAAATTTTCATAATGTGCCACAACATCGGTTTTCCACCGATTTCAATCATCGGCTTAGGTCGGATGCCTGTTTCTTCAGCAAGTCTGGTACCCAGACCACCGGCTAGTATTACTACTTTCATGTGGATATAATGGTTGTTTTAAATTTAAATCCTAAATAATTCTTTTCTGCTGCTTGTAAAGCTAAGTTCATTTTTGTTGGCTGTCCCCATTGCTGCATGGGCTCATGCGCTAAATAGGGATAAAAACCAAGATTGAGTGCTATTGAAAGATGGTTCTCTTGCAGGAAATTTTGAATCATGTCCTTCAACATAATCGGGCGACCACTGCAACAATTAATTATGCCCGTCACTTCCCTTTGTAAACTTATGGCTGCCAGTTTAGCTGCAGCTTCTGGACCATACATGTAATCACGGACTTGTTCTCCTCCCGACATGTTAAATGTCTCTTGCTTACTTTCAACAGCTGTTAAAAGGTGCGAGTACAAGTTTTTACCTTTTCTCCCTTCACTAAACACATTAAACAAACGTATCCACTTCAACTGAAAGGAATGTGTTGTCTGCAGTGATTCCAAGTACAAACGAAGTTCATTTTTTCCGTTTCCATAGGGAACGACAGGTTCAGCGGGGTCCGTTTCTGCGCATTCGCCACTCCTCATTCCATACTCGTAGGCAGTACCAACAACGGAAAGATCTTTCAATCCACCATCAATTAAATTTGTCAAAAACGTTTTTTGCTTTTGAAGGATTTCATGATCATGTGCCGGATTTTTTAAATCTGACAGCATTTCCCATGCTAAATGCAAAACAGCATCTGGCCTTCCAAAATAATTGTACAAATCAACTGGCTCCTCGTTCAAATCCCATGGCTTAAATTCAACTTGGCTGAAAAAGGACATGTTTTGAACGGCGTCCTTTGAACGGCTAGTCGCAGTTACGCGCACACCCACATTTAGTAAGGCGTCAATAATACCACTGGCTAAACCACCACTGGCTCCTGTAACAAGTATGTGAAAACGTGCCTGCATAAGAGAAAGAGCAAAAATACAATAGTTTTGCTTACAACGGGTGCTCAGTTGGTGGCATTCCTTCCCTTAACATGAATTTAAATTCCTTTATTCAGCGCCCGATTTATTAGGTTCCCTATATTTGCTCTTTTTCATTAAAATGTCTGTTAAACTTACCGTTTGCATTCCCGTTTACAACGGCGCCGAATACCTGAAAGAAGCGATGGATTCAGTGCTAAATCAGGATTTTACCGATTTTGAACTGATTATGATTGACAACCAGTCAACAGACAATACGGTTGATATTATTAAATCTTATACTGATCCAAGGGTAAAGTTTTTTCAAAACGAAACCAATTTGGGAATGTTAGGTAACTGGAACCGGGCATTAACTCTTGCGTCTGGCGAGTACATCAAGCTTTTACCAGCAGATGACGTTCTTTTTCCTGGTAGCCTAAAAACACAGGTTAAAATTTTGGAGGAAGACGCTGATCAAAGTATTGCCTTGGTAACCGGAAGAAGAAATGTAATTGATGCTAAGGGCAAATTCTTATTTAGCCGTGGCTACAGTTCCCAATCCATCGAAGTAAATGGCTTTGAGGCGATTAACAAAGTTATTAGAATGGGGAATAACCCAATTGGAGAGCCTGGCAGTGTTATGTTCAGACGATCAATTCTTCCAAAAGCCGGTAATTTTGACCCAGATATTTTTTATGTGATGGACCTCAATATGTGGTTAAAAATGCTTTTGCATGGCAACCTTTATTCCTCAAAGGATATCGTGTGTTCGTTCCGAATTTCTCCTGTGTCTGAAAGCACAAGAATTGTTGACACCCAACGCAGAGATTTCGATAATTTTATTCGTAAAATTTACACGAACAAGCAATACCGTCTAAAGACAGTTAATTACCGAATTGGACTTTTCAACTCCTACGTCTCTTCGCAATTGAAAAAGGTTGTTTACAAGTTTGTTTTGAAGTAATTAGATGGCTTTTGAAATGTGTAAGCCACGCATTACACAATCATCCGTCCAATAATACTTCCACTCCCCGTAACGACCAGCCATTATTAATGATCCTAATTTTTGACCATTCTCAAGTTTCTTATGCCAATTGGTCATTGGAGCGAGATCGTCTTCTTCTCTTACCAACCCACACGTGGTCAAGTAATTATATACTTTATTCAAACTTTCTTCTCTGGGGAGGTCAAATATCACGTTCGCATACTTCACACGACGGGTACTGATTTCTTCAATGGATTGACGGTCTTTTAATAACCCCATTTCCACCAATTCATCACATACTTTGTCTATAATAACTGGGAGTGATTCGGTTTGTTCGCGGTATTTTGAAAAATAAACTTCCACCTGAATGCCTGTTTTTCCTGGCGTACCATTGGCAGGCGAAAATGATTCCGCAAAATTGATTCGTGTCGAATACTTTTCCATATCGTATACATACAACCATTGGTTTTTGATTGGCGCTACGTGGGAGGCAATGACATTAACAAGAATCAAATCACTACAAGATAGCTGTTCTGCGGCTGCTTTTATCTCCACAGGAGCTGTGCTCATCTTAATAAATTCAGTTAGTGGCAGGGTATTAATAAGTCGGGTGTAATTAACAGAGGTGCCGTCTTCAAAGGAAACGATCTTATTTTGTAAATCAATATGCGTAACCTTTTTTCGGTAGTTAATTTTTGCGCCCTTTTTTAATTTATTTGCATAGGAAAAATAACCTCCCTTGGCAGGATACCTGGCAACTGTCAAATAATTCTTTGACTTTTCAGGCGCCTTGATGGTTCCGGCTTTCACGTCTTCTACTTGGGGATATAATACGCGTTCGCCTACCCAATCAGTAGACATGTTGGAAGGCTCCGTGGTCCAGTATTTGACCGTATAGGCTCTCGGGAATTCATTGGCAAAAACAGTTCCAAATGCTAATTCTAACCATTCTTGATAATTGGCTGGTTTTCGATCAGGCTCTTCACTACGCGAGGATAAGAAGGATTCTAAGACTAAACTTCGCATAGGTTCAGGCACCGCAAACAAATTGGTTTGTGCAGGATGCGGCACCCAACTGCCCTTGTAATAATTGGTAGGGTGCATGTGATATTCGAGGTAGTCACCTTCAACCGATGCTGCAAATAGTTCTTTCACATAGTCGTACTTGGTAAATGATACGTGTGGCCCCTCATCCCAAGTAAACCCATTTATCGGATGAGAAAAAATATGCCCCCCGCAGTGCTCTTGTTTCTCGTAAATTTCACATTCATGATTCAAATGGTATGAAGCACTGAGTCCAGCCAATCCGGCGCCAAGAATAATTGTCATTTCTGTTTAATTGCCGTCTAATTTACAAATATCCTCCAAGCCCTCCGAATCCGTTGTAACAGTTTCAAAGACTTCCTTCAATCCAATCTTTTTGGTATTTTTACCATCTTAGTACGGGTGTATCCTCATGGAAAAAAAGATTTCAATCGTTGTGCCAATTTATAATTCTGCAGCCTTCATGCATAAGTTGCTGGAAGCGATAGAATTAGAACGGGTAAACAATAAGTGGAATCTGGAATTGGTGCTGGTAGACGACGGCAGTAAGGACAATAGTTATGGCAAAATAGAAGAATTGGCGCTCAAATACCCTTACATCAAAGGTTTGAAGCTTTCTAAAAATTTTGGCCACCAAATTGCTGTGAAAACAGGCTTGGCACACACTACCGGTGATTACATTGCGATTATTGACGATGACTTACAAGATCCCCCGTCCCTCCTACCTCATTTCTTCTCTTTTCTTGACCAAGGCTATGATGTGGCCTATGGTGTGAGGAAAAAAAGAAAGGAATCGTTCATGAAACGGTTGGCCTACAGCAGCTTTTATCGCATTCTTAAATCAATGAGCGATATTTACATCCCCATTGATTCTGGCGATTTCTGTGTTATGTCGCGGCGTATAACAGACAATATGTTGCGACTAAACGAACAAAATCCTTTTTTACGTGGCATAAGGGCTTGGGTTGGCTTTAAACAGATTGGTGTTGAGTATGAACGCCATGCAAGGCTCGATGGTCAGTCCGGCTACACCCTTAAAAAGCTGTTGAAAATTGCTTTAGATGGGATTTTTTCCTTTTCCTCTTTCCCAATACGGGTCATCACAATTCTTGGTGTAATCGGCTTACTTTTCGCAGTGGGCTATACGGCAAACACGGTTCTTGGTTACTTTAGCAGTGGTAGTCCTGTAAAGGGGTTTCCCACCTTAGCGATCCTCATTTCCTTTTTTAGTTCATTGACCCTGATTTGCCTTGGCATCATTGGCGAATACATTGTTAGAATTTACGACGAGGTGCGTCAAAGACCCTACGTGGTAATAGAAAAGACCATCAACCTATGAGCGTTCACAATATTGCCGTCATAGGCGCAAATGGTTTTATTGCTATTCACCTTTGTAAATCACTGCAAAAAAAACCGGGTATTCAATTGCACCGCTTTGGGAGAAGTCCTCAACCAGCCGACCTTGACGGTAGATACCAGTCAATTGATTTAATGGATCAGTCCACCACCCAACGTCAAATGCAAGGTATGGATGTGATATACTACCTTGCCTCTGAAACTTATCCAGTAACAAGTTGGAACAATCCGATGCTAGAGGTTGAAAAGAACTTAGCGCCGTTTATCTCTTTTATGAGCGCGGTTGCTGGCACATCCGTTAAAAAGGTGGTCTATATTTCTAGCGCTGGAACTGTTTATGGCACGACAACAGGAAAAGTTACTGAAACTCATGACAAAGCACCATTCTCGCCGTATGGCATAATGAAGCTTACCATGGAAAACTTGCTAAATTATTACCGTGTTAAAGATCAGTTGGCCTTTGATGTGTACAGGATTTCAAATGTGTATGGTGAGGGGCAAAATACAGCAAAAGGACTTGGCATTATTAATACATTCATCGAGAAAATTATTCGGAATGAACCGCTCAATGTGTTTGGTGATGGCTCTGTAACAAGAAACTATATCTATGTGAAAGATGTTGCTCAGTTGATGCTTCATTCGCTTGATGACTTGCAATCATCAGAAATTTTTAATCTTTCATCGAGCGACACCTGTAGTATAAACGATCTCATCGCGATTTTGAAACAAAAATCGGATCGCCCATTTAATGTTGAATATTCGCCAAGTCGTCAAAGTGATAATAGTTTCATTGATCTTGACAATTCCAAAATCATTTCCAAAAACCCTTCATTTGTCTTTACACCATTGGATAAAGGCATCGAAGCCACTTTTCAGTTTATTAAATCTCAAGTATCCGTTTAATACATGGCACAAACCGCAGTGAAATCTGAAAACACCTCAAGCAATAAAAAAACGCTCAGTCTTGAAGATAAAATAGCCTTTGGTATTTTAGCTGGTGTTATTCTCTTGGTAGCCTTTATCCGCTCCAACTTCCTAACGATTCCGTTTGAACGGGATGAAGGTGCTTATACCTACTATGGAAGATTATTGTTAGAGGGTTACACACCGTATGTGGATTTTTATGAGCAAAAATTCCCTGGCTTGTTTTACTTCTATGCCTTCATGATATCCATCTTCGGTGATACCATGCGCGGCATGCACATAGGTTTCATATGGTTGAATATTATTTCCATTGTCTTCACCTTTTTTGCTGTAAGAAAATTATTTTCAGGATATGCCGCCGCTATATCAGCAGTTACATTCGCCATTGTCTCACTCACCCCTAATCTTAGTGGCTTCACTGTACAAGCTGAACATGGTGTTGCTTTTTTCACCTCGATGGGTATTTTCTTTTATGCTTACGCCTCTACTGCGAAAAAGTCTTGGATGTACTTATGCATGGGCTTGGCATTGGGTGCTGCATTTATGACCAAAACCACCGGATTGTTTATCATGTTGTGGGGTGGCGTAGCAATACTAATTGATTTCTTTTTTAACAGCGACCGCAATTGGAAGAACTTGCTTAAAACGCTCTTACCATACATGGGTGGTGCTACCTTTGTTTTATTAGTGATGTTCGGCTTAATCGCCATGAAGGGAGCGTTCAAGGATATGATATACTGGACGTATGATATTCCAAAAAACTACGTCAATAAAGTGCCATTTTCTGAAGGTGTGAAGTATTTTGGCTATAGCCGTGATGCGATCTTAAATAACCACAAACTATTCTGGTACCAAGGTATGTTTGCCTTGGCAATTGTTTTAATCAAATCGATTCCTTGGCGCATTAAATTAATTACCGTGGCCTTGGCAGCCTTCTCCTCTTTAATGATTGTTCCAGGTTATTTCTTCTATGGCCATTACTGGATTCAATTGGTGCCAGGATTAGCAGTGCTATCAGGTATTACCTTCTACATGGTAAGCACGTTGGTTCGCTCAATGAAAGCAGCCAATACTATTCGTTTAGGCTACATTGGGTTGTTCGTTGTCCTGACCTTAATGCACTTGAATAAAAAATCAGAAGGATTAACTTTAAGTTTGAAGGACTATTACTTTAACCCTAATTATGACCTAATTATGCGTTTGGTATATGGTAATAATCCTTTTCCAGAAACAGTTGCTATTGCCAATTATTTGGAAACGGTGGCGAAACCTGAAGATCAGGTGATATTCATGGGCTCTGAACCGCAAATTTACTTCTACATGAAGAAAAAATGCCCTACTCGTCACGCCTACTTTGCCGCAGTTGTTGAAAGTGTTCCTGAACATAAAGAATGGCAACGAGAATATGTAAGAGATGTTGAAAAAGCAAAACCTAAATACTTCGTTTTTGCTCGGCACAGTGTTTCGTTGCTTGTTCAACCAAATACGGACAATTACATTTTTGAATGGGCCAATAAATACCTAACAGACAATTATCAGATAATTGGTGTGGTAGATATGCCAGATGGAACACTTAATAGTAATTATGCCTGGGGTAAGGATGCCCTAACCTATCAACCAAAAGGCCAAAACGTCCTTTTTGTATTTGAACGCAAACCTGGTGTATGACCCCTCCGTCAACAGAAGCAATAATTGCCTACCTGAGGCAATTCGTTTCTGATACCCGCTGGAATCGATTTCACGAGGTGCTAAATGAAAGAACCAACCATATTCGGGTTGTTCTTGAAAATGTTTATCAGCCTCACAATTCCAGTGCTGTATTACGTTCATGCGATTGCTTTGGCATACAAAATGTCCACTATCTTGAAGGTAGAAACTCAATGCGCATTGCCCCTCATGTTGCCATGGGGAGCAGTAATTGGCTGACCCTGCACAAACATAATACCACCATCCATTCCACCACGTCAGTGCTAAACGAGTTGAAAGATAAAGGGTATCGAATTATAGGTACCACGCCTCATACCTCAACTACTATTCACGAATTACCAATTGATCAACCCTTTGTGCTTGTATTTGGATCAGAAAAACAAGGTATTTCTGAAGATGTAAAGTCACAGGCTGATGCTTATGTGAAAGTACCCATGTATGGCTTTACTGAAAGTTACAATATTAGCGTGAGTGCTGCTCTTTGTTTGTATGAACTCACGAACCGATTAAGACAGTCTCAAATTAACTACCAATTAACTTTAGAGGAAAAAAATGAAGTCCTGCTTAATTGGCTTTATTATACCTTGGATAACTGCGACCTTTTAGTTAACCGGTTTATCGAGGAAAAACAAGTCCGAAGCAATTCTATCAGCCAATAACCGACCATTTTTTGTAAGTGAGACGTGATTTTCTACTTCTGTATAAAAACCATTGTAACGCTGTATTTCCTTCTTAAAGTAACTCGTTAAAGTTGTTCCAAAGCGTTCTTGCATAAGATTAAGATCGCATCCTTCAATCGTTCTTAAACCTGTCATCACATATTCATTGTATGCGGTGCGGTTATCAATGATTTCCTCTTCATAAAAAGGGTTTCCTTCTTCTAAGGCTTTCATGTAAGCCGGGTTGTTGCGCACATTCCACCGCCTAATCTGGCCATTAAAGGAGTGGGCAGAGGGACCAATACCGATGTAGCTTTCACCTTTCCAATAATTAGCATTGTGACGCGACCGGTAACCAGGTAGGGCAAAGTTGGAAATTTCATAGTGTTCGTAACCATGTACCGCCAATTCTTCCATCAAGGCAAGAAATAATTCACTGCTCAACGTTTCATCCACCTCGGGCTCTTGGCCTCTTTTAACTTTTACCCCAAGGGCTGTGCCCAGCTCCACTGTTAAATTATAGGCTGAAATATGCGGTACGCCCAATTCAACCACTGTTTTTATAGTGTTTATCCAAGAAGTAAGTGTTTGAAATTTGCTACCATAAATAAGGTCAACCGTTATGTTCCGAAACCCTTGATCCATGGCCATTTTAACCGCATTGATAGAGCGTTTGCTATCGTGAATTCTGTTCATCCACTGCAATTCTTCATCGTTCAATCCCTGTAAACCAATGCTCAACCTATTTATTCCCAATGATTTCCAATTAGTTAAGGATGCTATGGTGATGTCTTCCGGATTTGCTTCAAGGGTGAATTCAACATCAGGACTCAGGAGATAAGAATTATGTACGCCTGCCATTAATGCCTCCAAATCTTTGGTATTTAATAAACTCGGTGTTCCTCCGCCAAAGTAAACGGTATTAATTGGGCTCGAAAGTTCATTTGAGCGTAGAGTAAGTTCCTTTGTCATGGCCAAAACCATCCTGTCTAAACTTGCGAGCTGGGTACTAAAATGAAAATCACAGTAATGACAAGCCTTTCGGCAGAATGGTATATGAAAATAAAGGCCAGCCATTGCTAATTTTTGCAAAGTAACTCGAAATTTTGGTCGAAAATGCAGGCAAGATTAAAAGAGCCTTAACGACAAAAACTTGCGAAATGTTGGTTTTTTTTAAACTTTTTAAAAATAATCGTTATTTTAGCACCCGACTAATCCTAATCTGCACGTATGAAAAACATCACGAAGGTCACGTTTGCACTTGTAGCTACTATTGCATTCTCCCTCTCGGCGTTTGGCCAACGCGCACTTCAAAAAGCCGAAGAGGCTTATGATGCGCACCAGTATTTCGATGCTATTAACAAATACAAAGACGCATACGGCGGTGTGCCTAAAGAAAAAAGGGGGTATGTCCTCTATAAAATGGGGACCGCTTGCCGCGAAATCAACGACTACAAAGGCGCTGAAGCCAATTTACAAAAGGCAATAGCTGCAGGCGTTGACAATCCTGACGTTTATCTTCAGTTAGCTGAAGTGTTAAAAGCACAGATGAAATATGCTGAAGCAATCGTTGAGTTCAACAATTACAAAAGCAAGGGTGGTAACGCTAAGCGTGCCGATATTGGCGTAAAATCGTGTGAATTAGCTCAGAAATGGGTAGATGCGCCTATGCGCTACAAAATTGAGAACATTCAGCTTCTCAACTCGAAACAACGCGATTTCGCTCCTTGTTTCAGTGATAAAAAATACCAAAGTATTTACTTTACCTCTAGCCGTGACGGTTCGTTAGGTTCGCAAGAAATCAATAGTGGTGGTAATCACTATGATATTTACGAGTCGAAGCTCGATAAAAATGGCAAGTGGTCTACTCCAGTTTTACTACCTCCATCGGTTTCTACGCCTGTAAATGAAGCGCGTGCTTGGGTTAGTAAAAAAGGTGATATGATCTTCTTTACTCGTTGCCCTGAAGAAAAAAACAAGATCAACAAGTGTGGTCTTTATATGGCTAAAAAACAAGGTAGCACTTGGGGTGAAGCTACTCCGCTTCCATTTGTTAACGACAGCATTCAATTCGGCCATCCATGTCTTTCTGCAGATGGTACTATTCTTTACTTTACTTCTAAAATGGCTGGTGGTTACGGCGGATCTGATATTTGGTATTGTACCTTCAACGCTAAAACCAATTCATGGGGTCAACCTAAGAATGCTGGTCCAAATATTAATACAGAAGGAACAGAATCATACCCTTCCGTTTCTGATGACGGTAAGAAGTTTTACTTCTCTTCTGACTACCACCCTGGATTAGGTGGATTGGACATCTTCGTAACTGAAGTTGGTGCAGGTGGCGCTTTAAACAAACCAATTGAAAACTTAAAATACCCATTGAACTCATCATTCGATGACTTCGGTATCGTATTCGAAGGAAAGAAAAACCGTGGTTATTTCTCATCTAACCGCGAAGGCGGTAAGGGTGACGATGATATTTGGAGCTTTAATTTACCACCGTTGGCATTCAATGCTAAAGGTATTGTTATCTCTGAAGGCGATCCAAATACTGGAAAAGGTAAGAACGAGCCAGTAGCTGGTGTAAAAGTAAAAGTACTTGGAAGTGATGGTTCGTTGTACGAAGTGGTAACTGGTAAGGACGGGCAATATACTTGTCGTGTTAAAGAAAACACCACCTACACTTGTACTGCTCAAACCGACGCTAATTCTAAATCAACTTCACACTCACAATTCCTTGCTAACAAAGATCAACGTGTGATTTCAACTGTAGGTCAAGATAAATCAAAAGATTTTAAAGCTGATTTCGCTGTAATGCCAGTGGTACCCAACCCACGCATGCCTGAAGTTCGCTACGAACTTGGTAAATCTGAATTATTACCTGAATCTAAAGACTCATTGAACTACCTTTATAACTTGATGAATGCCAACCCTGGTATTGTTGTTGAGTTGAACTCACACACCGATAGCCGTGGTGATGCTGACAAAAACATGGAATTGTCGCAAGCTCGTGCCCAATCTTGTGTTGACTACCTCGTAAAAGAAAAAGGCATCAGCCCTGCTCGTTTACAAGCTAAAGGTTATGGTAAAACCATGTTACTCGTAACGGACGAAGAAATTGCTAAAGCACCTTCAAAAGAAGAAAAAGAAGCGCTACACGCTAAAAACCGTCGTACCTCATTCAAGATTCTTAAATGGGATTTCGTAGATCCAAATGCGCCTAAAAACACGCCGAAACCTACTAAACCTCCAGGTGAAGACGGTGACGAAGAAGCTGGAGAATAATTTTCAAACATTCATAAAAAAAGAGCCACTAGTCAGTGGCTCTTTTTTATTTTTAGAGTAGTGAAAAACTTCGTTGTATACCGATCTTCTGCCGGCAGTGGTAAAACCTTTACACTTGTAAGGCAATACCTCCGCCTAGCATTACAAGAACCTAAGCAGTTAAATTTTGCCTACCGCCGAATTCTAGCCATTACTTTTACAAATAAGGCAGCAGCTGAGATGAAATCCCGTGTGGTTGCGTCACTATCTGCCATTTGCGATGCAGCGCAGCTACCCGACATCGGAAAACTATTGCTTGAAGATCTATCCATTTCTGAAACAGAACTCCGCCTGCGAGCCACCACGCTTCTCGAAACACTCCTACATAATTACTCCGACTTTAGTATTGGTACAATTGATGCCTTTACCCACCGTTTAGTTCGAACATTCGCCTTTGATTTAAAATTACCTGCAGGATTTAATATCGAACTTAATACCGATGAGTTCTATGGCAAAGTAATTGCACGTCTGTTAAATACACTAGGTGAAGATGAAAAGCTATCACTACTATTAAAGGACTATGCACGCGATAAAACTGAGGAAAATTCGTCTTGGGACCCTGAAAAATCACTACTCGAGTTTTCTAAAATGCTTTTATCAGAAAACGCTGAAATGCATTTACGAAAACTTCGACTCTATACAGATGAGCAACTTGAAGAGGTTCGCAAAAATCTAATGCAGGAATGCAGAGACTATTCGAATCACCTAAAATCAGAAGGTAAAAAAGGCGTTGAGTTAGTCAAAAAATTAGTCAGTGACAAAGAGCTACTGATCAACAAATCGAAGAGCCCAGTCAATTTTTTCCAAAAATGTGCAGAATTGACATTTGGCGATGATTTTACTGAACAAAAAAGTTTAGTAAAAGCCATACAAGAAAATAGATGGGTTCGTGCCATGGCAAACGACACGGAGATCAACAATCAACTAACCGCTGCTGCAAATGAGTTGTATAATTACGTGCTCCTTCACCACGAGAATTATTTACTAAACAAAACCATTTCGAATCATATTTATCCCTTAATGCTGCTTCGTCGCATTGAGTCTATAACCCAGGAACTTAAAGAAGAAGATCGCATAGTATTTATTTCTGAATTCAATCAGCGCATACATGAGTTAATTAAAAACGAACCTGCTCCCTTTATTTATGAGCGACTTGGTGAACGCTATCGCAATTACCTCATTGATGAATTTCAAGATACAAGCACCATGCAGTGGCAAAATATACTGCCATTAATTGAAAACGCCCTGTCTTCTGGTCATTTCAACTTAATTGTAGGTGATGGTAAACAAAGCATTTATCGCTGGCGTAATGCGAATGTAAAACAATTTGCCTCCTTGCCAGATTCTGATGTAAAGGATGCAGATGATTTGCTAATGCAAAGAACAGCTGTATTAAAACAGCATTTCAAGGAAGAACCCCTAAACAATAACTACCGAAGCACGAAGGATGTAATTGAATTCAACAATGGCTTTTTTAAGTATTTAAAAGAGAACAACGGTCTTGATTTACAAACCATTTACCGATCGCATGAACAAGGTGTAATTAATTCCAATCGGGGTTATATCACGCTTAATTGTGAAAAAGTTGAAAGCCTGGAATTGCAAGAACGAACTTGCCTTCATGCCATCAAGCACATCCAACTAGCACTTGATTCTGGCTACGCCTATCGTGATATGGCGGTAATTGTTAGAAATAATAATCATGGTAGCACCATTGCTGATTATCTAACCAGTAAGGGTGTGCCAGTCGTTTCCTCAGACTCGCTTCTTTTAAAAAACAGTTCGGAAGTTAATGTATTGATCAATTACTTAAAATGCATTGAATTAGAACAACATCAAATTCCCGCAGCTGCTATATTAAACTATTTATTTCATCGTGAATGGCTAACGAGCGAAACACTGCATGAAAAATTAAAGGATCTATCGAATGGCCAATCGTTATTTAGTATTCTAAAAAAACTAGGATTATTACCTGATTCAGAGGGATTAAACCTCCTCGATCAAGTGGCAACCCTAGCAGAAAAACTGGAGTTTCCTGAATCATCAGCGCCTTATGTTCGATTCTTTCTTGATGTAGTGAATGAATTCATGATCATGGAAGGTGGTAGTCCTAGTTATTTCATGGAATGGTGGGAACATAAAAAAGCGAAAGCCTCACTCATCATCCCCGACAATGCGGATGCTGTGCGAATAATGACAATTCATGCAAGCAAGGGGCTTGAATTTCCAATCGTTATTTGTCCGTTTTATAATTGGGAGTTTTTTCGTCCCGATTATGCTTGGGTTGACCTCGAAGGCAGTAAATCCGAACTGCCTTCCAGTATTATTAAAATCAGCAGCAAGGCTGTAAAAGTAGGCTTGGAGAAAAACTTCACAGAAGAACAGTCACAACAACTGCTTGATAATGTCAACTTGTTATATGTTGCATTTACACGTGCTGCCGATAGATTGCATATTATCGCTTGTAAATCTATCAAATCAAATAAGTCGGGCGTTGAAAACTGGATTAAACCGTATTTTGAAGAAAACGGGACGAACTTAGAAACGGATTATTACTCGATAGGGGAAATTCAACCAAGAACTAAAAAGCCTCACAAACAAGCTGGCAACACTATCAATTTAACTACATTCAAGGCTTCACGCATTAAGCAAGCCATTGCAGTAAAAAACGCTAAATTCGAAAGTGATAGCGACGCTCGTCAGGAAGGCATCGTTTTACATTGGTTGTTATCCCAGCTAACACCTGAAATAACCTTAGAGGAATTGGTAAAACGAGCCTTACGCAAGGGGATGATTAAGAGTGAAACTATCCCCGACATAGTGCAACAAATCACTGCAATCAGCCAACGTATCCAGCAATATAAAATTGGTGCTACAGAACTGCTTCAGGAGGCTGAATTAATTACAAGCTTCGGCCAGGTCCTACGTCCCGATTTGGTTATCATCAAACCAACCAGCACCCTTTTGGTTGATTACAAATCTGGCAAAAAAGAGAAATACCACTTACAACAAATGCAGTCGTATATGGAAGCCCTAAAGGATATGGGTTATCAAAATGTTGAAGGCATCTTACTCTATCTAAACCCCTTAGAACCAGTTGAAGTTTCACTTACCTGAAACAAAGACAATTAGGTCGAATAGTTAACTTCAACCCCTTATCCTTTTGAAAAGCCATTACTCACAAATGTGTAGGGTGAAACGCTCCTTTTTTTATCTTCGCTGAACATATGAAGCATTTCGTAAAAACTCTGTCCTGTTCATTGCTCCTTGCAGGTGCATTACAGGCGCAAAAACCGGGTATCAACCTAACATACATTGATTCCTCAGCCTCTCCGGCGAATGATTTCTACAGTTATTCAAATGGCAAATGGCAAAAATCCTTTCAATTACCAGAAAGTGATGCACGTTATGGCAGCTTTAATGAAATCAATGAAAACAACCTCAAGAAATTAAGGGTTATTTATGATGGATTAGTTGCTCAGAAAAACGTAGATCCAAAAAGCAATTTTGGAAAACTTCGTAATTTCTACGTCACAGCAATGGATAGCGCTAAGGCCGAACGACTTGGCTTGGCTCCTATTCAAAAACAATTAGATGAAATTACTCAAGTTAACGATCCACGCCGTTTTATGGAACTAAAGGCGAAATGGGATTTCATTGGCGTAGAATTGTTATTTAGCAGCGGTGTGTCAGTCGATTTAAAAAACAGTAAACGTTACTTGTTTTATATGAGTCAGGGTGGATACGGTTTAGGTGATCGGGACTACTACCACTCCGATAAAAATGCCAAAATTCGTGAGGCCTATGTTAAATATTTGGCCAACTTGTTGAGAATTTCAGGTGTCAAACCAGATTCCGCCCTTATCGGTGCTAATGATATTTTAGCCTTCGAAACCCGCCTAACATCAAAAGCCATGACAAGGGTTGAAATGCGTGATCCAGAAAAACAGTACAACCCTGTTAACTTTCACGATATTCAATTTTACGCCCCAATGGCTGATTGGCATCAGTTTTTATCCAGCCACGGACTTACTCCAATGGACTCGGTGATTGTTAGTCAACCAGACTATTTTAAGGCGTTGGATAGAATACTGGCAGAAACCCCTGTAAAAACATTACGCCTGTATGCACGTGCCCGATTGATGATGGAAGCTGCACCTTATCTCACCCAACAATTAATCGACATTAATTTTGATTTTCGTGGTAAAACCATGAGCGGATCAAAAAAAATGAAAGCGCGCTGGCAACGTGTACACAATGTAGTAAATGGCACAATGGGTGAAATTATTTCACAAGAGTTCGTAAAAAAACACTTTACTCCTGAAGCCAAAGCTAAAGTCAATCTTTTAATTGATAATCTAATCGCCTCTTACCGTGAACGCATTGCCTCTAGAACATGGATGACCGATTCAACTAAGAAACAGGCCTATCGCAAACTTGATCTAATGATAAGAAAAGTTGGTTACCCTGATAAATGGAAGGATTATTCAGAACTGATGATCGGCACCAACAGTTACTGGGAAAATGTTTGCATGGCAAGCGAATTCTTGGTTAAAGACAATTTAATGGACCTGAGAAAAAAAGTAGATCGTAATAAATGGCAAATGACACCAATTACAGTAAATGCTTACTACGATCCAACTACCAACGAAATAACATTCCCAGCTGCTATATTACAGCCGCCTTTCTTTGACCCTGCTGCTGATGATGCTGCTAATTACGGAACGATGGGCGCCATTATTGGTCACGAACTCACACACGGCTTTGATGACCAAGGCGCTCAATTTGATGCCGATGGAAATATGAAAATGTGGTGGACAGAAGCGGATTTCAAGAACTTTAAAGAACGTACGGCGTTGATTGTTGCCCAATTCAATCAATATGTTGCGCTTGACACCTTGCATGTAAACGGTGAAATGACACAAGGCGAAAATATTGCAGATTTAGGCGGTCTCACCATGGCCTATTATGCTTACAAAAAATCGCTTAAAGGTAAACCTTCGCCAAAAATAGGTGGTTTTACTGGCGAACAACGGTTCTTTATCGCATGGGCTCAAGGCTGGAAAAGTGTTTGCCGAGATGCTGAACTTAAACGTTTACTAACTGTAGACTACCATTCACCAGCGAATTTCAGAGCATTTGCTCCATTAACGAATATGCCTGAGTTCTTTGAGGCTTTCGGTGTTAAGCCAGGCGATAAAATGTACACTGCTCCCGAAAAGCGTGTAGAAATTTGGTAAGCTTCTCTTCCTCTTTTCGACCCCCGTTAACAGCTGTTGACGGGGGTTTCTTTTAAAAACTATGTAAGTAGTTTCGGGGGGACAATTAAGATAGGTGAATGAAAAGTACGTAATTTAGTTTTCATGTCGAATGCCAAATTTACGTCGATGGGAAGTATGGCTTATTCATTGATTCTATCCGTTCTAGTAGGGATGGGCTCCTACATTCATGCCCAACCCGCTGCCGTAATAAATGCGTGGAAAAATGACGCACGACTCGCAAGTGCATCCTATGGACTAGTTCTAGCGGAAGCTCAATCGGGTAAAGAAATATACTCCTTCAATAAAAACCTCTTTCTAGTACCAGCCTCGACCTTAAAGTTATTTACCACAGGAGCCGCTGCTGCTCTATTGAAACCATCTTTTCGCTTTGAAACATCCTTTTCATATACTGGCGGTTTCGTAGACGGCACAATACAGGGTGATTTAGTGGTGGTTGGAAACGGTGATGTTACCTTGTATTCAGAACATTTCGACACAACAGGTCTACTTTTAAAATGGGTACAACAGTTGAAGAAAGCAGGTGTAAAAAAAATTAGCGGCAACCTAATAGCTGCTGACACGAAATGGCACCCGAATTTACCTGATCATTGGATCTGGAGCGATATCAGTAATTATTATGGAGCAGCCCCCCTCCCCTTCAGTTATAGGGACAACAAGTTTAAAATTTGGCTGAGATCCTACAGTGAAGGTTCTCAAGTGGAGATTGTCGGTACTGAACCACCACAACTTTTTCAACAGATGCAATTAACCTGTTCCATTATCGCTAAGGGCACTTCTGATCAAGCCTATGTTTATGGTGACCCCTTTGGATATAACCGTTTAATTGAAGGTTCAATTCCGGCTAATAAAAGCAGGTATGATATTGATGGTGCTATGCCAAATCCGGGACTCTGGTTTGCGACTGATTTATACAAGGCATTGAAAGCAAATGGCATCGAAATTACTGGTAAACCACTTTGCGAAAAAAACGTAAGTCCTCAAATACAAGGCAAACTGTTTTCTCATTATAGTCCAACACTCGATAAAATTATACGAGTCGCCAATAGTAAAAGTAACAATCTTTTTACCGAAGGTCTTGTATACGCCATCGGGAATGGCAATTACAAACAAGGCCTAAAAGCAATCAAGGATTATTGGAGCAAAAAAGGGATTAGTCAAAATGAACTTTTTATGTATGATGGCTGTGGTTTATCACGCAGCAACCTTGTTACGCCAGAAGCCTTTAAAAAATTGTTATCAGTCGTGTACAACGATTCCCTTTTATCAAAAAGTATCTGGCCTTCGTTGCCGATATGTGGAAAAGAAGGCAGTATGGCACATGTTGGCAAGGGTAGCTTATTGGAAAATAACATGCGTGCAAAAACCGGATACATCGAGCACGTGCGGGCTTATGCAGGCTATGTGAAAAATAGACAAGGCAAGGAACTCTTGTTTATAATATTACTCAACAATTACAACTGCAACCCTTCAGAAGCAAGGTTATTGATTGAGAAAATGATGCTAAGTTTCATTGAGTAACTTATTAATTCACAAAAATCTATAATCACACACTAAAAGCGATAGCCTAAAGTTCAATAGCTTAACCAACAATTCATCCTATCATGTCTAAACTTAAAACAAGTCTTCTTTTTAAGATCTCAACCATTGTTGTTATTGCCTTACTCTTGATGATTCCAACCGGAATGATAAAATCCCTTATTTATGAAAGAGAGTCCATTCAAAATGAAGCTATCAGTGAGGTTAGTTCAAAATGGGCAGGTAGTCAAACATTTATTGGCCCGTTTGTATCCATTCCGTATGACAAAATGGTGAAGGAATACTCGGAGAAAACCAAGTCAGAAAAAATAATTAAAGTAGTTGATTTCCTGCATCTACTGCCATCCGATTTAGATATAAAGGGGACGGTTAATCCAGAGAAAAGGTACAGAGGCATCTATGAAATAGTTGTATATACTTCGAAAATAACTATTAGTGGTGAATTGCCTTTATCCGAAATCAAAGAACTCGGTATTGATCCAGAAAACATTCATTTCGACAAGGCTGAGTTTGTTTTAGGGTTATCTGACTTGCGTGGCCTAGAAAAACAAGTAATTTTGAATTGGAATGGCCACTCGGTTAATTTTAATCCCGGCGTCACCTCTCAGCAGATAGTAAAAACGGGCATTAAAGCATCTCTCCCACTTACATCAAATGACTCTTCCACTCATAAGTTCAATTTAAAACTAGATTTAAAAGGAAGCTTATCACTTTTTTTCACGCCGGTCGGAAAAACTACGGATGTTACTTTAAATTCCACTTGGAACAACCCGAGTTTTAATGGCGCGTTCCTTCCCGACAACCGAAATATCACAGATACTGGATTTAATGCGCATTGGAATGTACTTCACTTAAATAGAAATTATCCGCAAGCTTGGGTAGGTGACAATTTTAGTTTAAGCGATTCCTACTTTGGCGTTGATTTGATTCTACCGGTTGACAGCTATCAGAAATCTTACCGATCGATTCATTATGCCATTTTGTTTATCGTGTTTACCTTTCTGGTGTTCTTCTTTATCGAAATTCTTAATAATGTATTCATACACCCAATACAATATCTACTAGTCGGCATCGCCTTAATTGTTTTTTATACGCTCTTAATTTCTTTGTCTGAACACTTAGCTTATAACACAGCCTTCCTCATCTCGGCCGCGTCAACCATGATTCTGATAAGCGGATACGTTAAGGCCATATTAAAATCAACGACCTTGACATTTTTACTCACTGGAATACTCACAATTCTTTATCTCTTCATTTTCGTTATTATTCAGTTGCAAGATTATGCCTTATTAATTGGCAGTCTTGGTATATTTCTCATACTTGGTTTAGTGATGTACTTCTCCAGGAAAATTGAATGGTACAACCTCAAACTAGGCAAGGATACTAGTACAAAAAATGAGTAGTTCATTTCGAAACACATAAGCTTTAAATTAACGGTTAGCAATAACTTACGCCATCCTCGAGGAGTCCAATCTATTGGACTCCTTTCATTTCAATAACCTTATCCTGGTGTAGCAAAATTTTTCTATCTTTGCGTCGAGGTTCCGAAAGGATTAATACGGGAACCGTGTGTAATTCACGGACAGTACCCGCTGCTGTAAGCCCCTAAGCAACCTGTGCATTCTAGGCCACTGTATTTATTACGGGAAGGCGCACAGGAGGGACAAGTCAGAAGACCTGCCTCAGATGTCATGTTAATAGGGCCGGGAAAAGTCCAAACTAACTTGCAAAAGATTCATTCTATTGAGTGATATGAAAACCTTCAGGCTAGTCCTGCTTATAATGGCATTTATGCCGCCCTGCTTCTCTTTTGCCCAGGTGAACCAACCTCCACTTGCAAAAGAACTGGACGAGGTGTTGGTCACTACTAAGACCATACGCATCTATAAATCAGAAACTGGGAAAAAGCGCATTACCCTTGATTCTTCCACACTCGCCAACTTTAATACCAATTCTATTGGAGAGCTACTTGCTGCAAACACGCCCCTTTTTGTAAAATCCTACGGGCCGGGTGCCATCTCATCCCTTTCCTTTAGAGGAAGTAATGCCTCTCAAAATGCGGTTTTATGGCGCGGAATGAACATTCAAAACTCCATGCTCGGTCAAACCGATTTATCTTTGCTGCAAACATGGTTGTTTGATGACGTTTACATTGAATTTGGCGGAAATTCAGCCATCGCAGGTAGCGGTGCCGCAGCCGGCACAATATACTTAGGCAACAAATCACCGTCCTTTATTCCCCACACCTACATACAAACTCAACTATCTGGTGGCAATTTTAAACAATACCAACTAGGCATAAAATACAAACAGAGCTCTTCTAAAAGCACCCATCAGCTGTCTGTTTACCGTCAAGCCTCCCAAAACAACTTTCCTTTTGAGACTGTAGACGGAAAAATAACCACGATGAAAAATGCCAATTATTACATGAATGGCCTCATGTCTTCCCACGCCTGGCGTCTATCAGAAAAAAACACCCTTTCATTTGATTTTTGGGGCACCATTAACCACCGACAACTCCCTGTTCTTACTACCGGATATTACAACCAACAGTGGGATCAAACGCAGAAATCAGTATTACAATGGCAATATAAATCAAAAAACTACTTCAGCACCACTCGCTCTGCCTGGTTTACAGATGTGCTCAATTTTAAAGGATTTGCGAGTCCACTGATGAGCAAGGCAACGGTAAATCAGTTCTTCGCCGAACACGAATCCTTTTACACCCGACTTCCCCATCAATTAATAACGATAGGTGTGCAACTTTCAAATGCGTATGCACTAGCTTCCGAATACACTCAATTAAAACAAATGGGGAGGATCGCTCTATTTGCTCATGATAGAGCACATTTCTTAAGAAATAAGCTCAGCATATCCATCGCCACCCGTTATGAGTATTTCACAACTGGCAACCATCCCTTCACAGGAACGGCCGGCATTGAATATGAATGGCGGAAATTTACACTAGGCGCCAGCAGTGCAAAGGTATTTCGTCAACCCACCTTCAATGAACGGTACTGGCAGCCAGGCGGTAACCCAGACATACTTCCAGAAAAAGGATACACCAGTGATGCATTTATTTCATGGGAAAAAACAATAAAACGCAATAAAATTTTACTTCAAGGCTCTATATACTCTCGCTGGATGGACAATTGGATTACCTGGTTACCAGGACCCGGTTTTAATCCCTATGCGGCGAATATTCTCGCAGTATGGAGTCGTGGTACAGAATCCATGGTTAAATACCAACGCGGATTTGGAGCAGTAGACCAAAACAATGCATTTGGAATAACAGTACATTCTTCATACAACCTTGCAACAATAACGGCAGATGCAAGTACTGGCAGCACAAGCACTTTATCCAAACAATTAATCTATACCCCGCGCTATACAATCTCATCACATACATGGGTAAGCTATAAAAAGTTCGCGTTCAATCTGTATTATCAATATACCGGCTACCGCTTTACAAGCACAGACAATCATTCGTGGCTGAATCCTTATCATTTATTGAATCTTCAATTGGCTTATAATCTCAAACAAGAAAAAATCGCCTACAACTGGTTCATTAAATTAAATAACCTCACTAATACCAACTACCAAATTATGGCAGGTTACCCCATGCCGTTGCTCGGATTGGAAGGGGGAATACAAGTTTTATTAATCAAAAAAAACACCAACAATAATTCAGTACAAATCGAAATCTTATGAAACAACTACTACTCATCGTTACTCTATTTATTGGAGTCCTTACCAATGCACAAACTTATACAGCCACCATCGAATCGCTTACACTACAAACAAACAGCGCCTATTCCCCCACCATCAGTACACCTTTTTATGAGAGCGGATTAAAATTCAATCATACCTATAACAGTGGCTATTGGTTGGGAGGCTTTGCCTACACCAACATTAAAGATTCAGCTACAGCAGGTTTTAACAACCTATACGGTGTGAAAGCACTTAATGGCTATAACAATTCCTCCCAATTTGTTGTCGGACAGGATGGCGCAGTTCTATCAGCCACCTCAACCCCTATCAAATTCAATGGGTTCTACTTCACAAATACAACCTATGCCTACAAATCCATGAAAAATGGAGATAGTTTTGCTAAAAAATTTGGTGGAACAACAGGCAATGATCCCGATTATTTGAAACTCATAGTCACTGCCTTTACAAATGGAACGAAGAAAGACAGTTTAGTGTTATTTCTTGCCAACTTCACTTTCACCAATAACACCCAAGATTTTATTTTAAACACATGGCAATTCGCCGACTTATCCTCACTCGGATTCTGCGATAGCATCCGATTCACCATGCGATCTACCGATATTTCAGGAGGTTTTATGAATACGCCCGCCTTTTTCGCCCTTGATAATATCAGCTACGAGAAACAACAGGTGACTTCAATTGATGAAATCAAAACGAATTTCAACTTTGCATACCCTAATCCGGCAAAAAACAGCGTTAAAATCGCTACTGACGGTGAATACTCCACCTATCGACTCATAGACTTATCCGGTAGAACCATTCAAACGGGTACCATTGACAATCAAACCATTCAATTCAATGATATCCCTACTGGCATTTATTCTTTAAGCATTGAGAGTACCTCTGATATTAAAGTAACCCGATTGATTATCGAATGAAAAAAATAGCAGCCCTGTTCTTATTCTATACATTCACTTCGTGTATAAAAGACAAACCCTTAGAAGAGACTACTACAACTAGCGTATCTGACACACAAGAAAAACGCGTTTATGTTGTTTGTGAGGGCAATTATGGGAGCAGCAATGCTACTGTTTCTCTTTATTTGCCTACAAAAGGGGAAGTAGTTGAAAATTATTACCTACAACAAAACGGTATCTCCCCCGGTGATGTGGCCCAAAGCTTAACAAAAATTGATGGCTTGTGGTACTTGGTCATGAACAATTCTGGACAAGTGGTTATTTGTGATAGCAATTTTAAAAAAATAGGTGCAATAACGGGACTTAAGTCCCCCCGTTATATCGCCAAAGTAGGCGTTGATAAATTATATATTACCGATTTATACGATAATGGCATTACCATTGCTAGCATACAACAGCGCAGTGTTATTGGTAAAATAAAACTGAAGGGGTGGACAGAACAACTTATCCAAAGCCAGAACCGCGTATTTATAGGAGCGCCAACTACTAATTACGTTTATGTCGTGAACTCCGATAACGATCAATTAACCGACAGTATACCTGTAGGCGAAAACCTTCGTGCAATCGCTTTGAACAAATACAATCAACTTATCACGTTAAGTTATAACAGTTTGCATTTTCAAAAACTAAAATTTACTAATACTACCAATTTACAGACTGAATATGAGCATGAAGAAAAAACAAATGATTCATTCTCTGGTTTGGCCTTAAATATGGGAGGAGATACCCTTTATTTTATTGGCAAAGGCGTTTATCGTATGAATATAGACCATCGGGTACTTGAAACCGTCTACAGCAATTCGACCTCCAATTATTACGGATTGGGCATTTCACCCGAAAACACCATTTATCTTGCCGATGCTCATGACTATTCGCAACGATCAACCATTACGGTACTAAAATCAAACGGCACGGTGGTAAGCACCTTTAAAGTAGGCGTTAATGCTAACAGCTTTGTATTTGAACATTAGAACCAAAAAGGCGTCATGAATATTCAGCAGAAATTAGCATCTTTATCGTGGTGCTTAACTTACACATAGTTTCATTTGATGTTCCATGGCCAGCTGATTATGGTGGCGTAATTGATGTTTTTTATAAAATAAAATGGTTAAAACAACTTGGGGTTAATGTAACATTGCACTGCTTCGCATATGGCCGACAACCCGCACATGAGTTAGAAGCCATTTGTAAAAAGGTTCACTATTACGAGCGCAAAACCAGCCCGTTTAAACAGTTATCTTCCCTTCCCTACAACGTTTCAAGTCGTTATTCCTCCGAGCTTGTAAATGAACTAAGAAGGGACAATGCACCCATACTTTTAGAAGTCCTCCATACCTGTTGGTTAATGAATGAACCCACTTTAAAAGGTCGAACTTTCATCTACCGCCATAGCAATATTGAACATGAGTACTATCGATTACTTGCTGCATCAGAAAGAAACTGGTTAAAAAAACAGTACCTGCTCATTGAAGCGCGCCGCTTAGAAAAATTTGAATCCGTAATATCACATGCCAAATTCATTCTAGCCGTTAATCAAAAAGACACCGCCTACTTCAAGAAGAAATTTCCACAACAAGAAACCCTTTATTTACCAAGCTTTCACCCAAATGATCAGTGCATTTCAAAAACGGGTTTGGGCAAGTATGTGTTATTTCATGGAAACTTATCTATTTCCGAAAACTATCATGCTGCCAGTTGGCTAATTGAAAATGTGTTTTCAAAAATGGAACATCCTGTGATAATTGCTGGAAAAAATCCGCCGTTGTTCCTCAAAAACACAATTGAAAAATACCATAACATTCAATTGATAGGCAATCCTTCTGATCAACAAATGAATGATCTTATCGAAAATGCACACGTCCATTGCCTTTATACTCACCAAGCTACCGGCTTAAAATTAAAGTTGTTAAATGTACTGTATCGTGGTCGGTACATTTTATTAAACCCATTAATGGCAGATGGCACAGGACTTTTAGCAAGTGACAGCCTTTTCTTTGTCGAACAACCCATCGCCTTTTTAGACAAAATAAACGACTGTATGCTACAGCCATTTACACCTGAACAAGCGGCGAACCGAACCACCACGTGTCAAGCCTTCAGTAACGAAGGACAAGCGGCCACCTTGTTACACCTTATAGAACGCTTCGATTCGCCTTCCTAGACCAGGATCAATGGCACCTTAACTTCATGGCGAACGGCTTCAATAGTAGTGCCGAAAAGTAAATCTTTTATCGTCTTGTGCCCATGCATTCCCATAAACAAAGAATCGCAGTCCTTCAATTTCACAATTTCAGGTATGGCCTTTTTGGGATCACCAAAGCCAAGGTAAGTTTCGCATTTTATTCCAGCACTAAGCAAAGTCAACTCATATTGTTTAAGCAATTGTACATCTTCCTCGCGTTCCTTATCATGTGTCTGATCACCATACATGACTGCGCCTGCACTTTCTAACACATGAATTAATACCAACACTGCTCCTTCGCCACCCATTTGAATGGCTTTGTTTATAGCCTTGCTGTCACTTGCACCAAAATCAACCGCAACAGCTATTCTTAGCAATTCTTGTTTAGACTCAAGTACAATTGGTTGCCAATTGCTGTGAATAATACGGCCTTCCTTTAATTTATTTCGCGAAACCAAGGGCGCAATAATCACATAAATCAAAACCACCGCTGCCAGTGACAAGAACAAGAAAATTAACGCCCCTATTACAACTGAATTGGTTGTATTCAAAAAGGCTGAAAGTTCACTATAGACTAATTTAATATTCAACACAAGTATAATAGCCGTGGCTATCCAACTCAAAATCTTTTGCCAAAGAGGTATAACAAAAGAGCCCATCCTGTTTTTGTCACTTACGAAGTGTATTAAGGGAACGATGGCAAAACCAAGTTGTAGACTTAACACTACTTGACTAAAGATTAATAGTTTTCCTGTAGCTTCTTCACCGTTTAGAAGTATGACAAAAAAGGCAGGTACGATAGCAATTAAGCGGGTAATTAAGCGCCGTACCCAAGGGGTGAGCCGTAAATTCAGATAGCCTTCCATAACTACCTGACCTGCTAATGTGCCAGTAATGGTTGAACTTTGTCCCGCTGCTATTAATGCAATAGCAAACAACATTGGCGCAAGTCCACTTCCTAACATTGGTGCTAACAACTGATGTGCGTCCAAGATATCAACCACATCGTGCCTTCCAGCTTTATAAAATGTCGCGGCTGATAAAATAAGTATTGCGGCATTCACAAAAAGCGCCAAGTTCAAGGCCACGGCACTATCAAAGAGATTAAATCGAATTGCTTTTTTAATTTCCGGATCAGACTTCCCAAACGAACGCGTTTGAACCAGCGAACTATGCAAATAAAGATTGTGTGGCATCACCGTTGCACCGATTATACCGATGGCAATGTAAAGCGCATCTTCATTCTCAATTCCGGGAATAATGCCCTTGGCTATTTCATGAACAGAAGGCTTTGCAATCAGGAGTTCAATAAGAAAGGAAACACCAATTAAACCGATAAGGCTGATAATAAATGCTTCCAATTTTCGAATCCCTCGATTCATCAAAAATAGAAGGATGAAACTATCCAACACGGTGATACATACACCCATTAGAATGCTTACAGATGGAAATAACAAATGTATCCCAATAGCCATACCTATCACTTCGGCTAAATCACAAGCCGCTATTGCTATTTCCGCTAACACATAAAGAAAAAGATTTACGAAAGGAGGATAACTTTCACGGGACGCTTGTGCTAAATCCTTACCAGTTACTACACCTAACCGCGCGCAATGGCCCTGAAGCAATAGCGCAATGAGATTACTCATTATCAATACCCAGATTAAACTATAACCGAATTGACTTCCTCCAGCGATATCTGTCGCCCAATTCCCAGGATCCATGTAACCCACGCTTATCATGTAGGCTGGACCTAAAAAGGCGAGCAGTCGCCTGAACCCTCTTTTATTCGTATCTACAGAGGCGTTTACTTCTTCAAGCGATTTCTTCATAAATGTCTTTCAACGAGTATACACATGCTTACTTTATCACTTAAAAAGTGTTTTTTATCTTCAATAACCACCTCCATCGAACGATCAAAGTCATTTACAGCAAGCACTTCAATAGTGCCGCCAATAGAAAGACCAATTGATGTTAGGTGTTTTAAAAAAGCGGGCGAATGATCAGCAACACCTATAAAAACATAGTGACAACCTGACACAACCGCTGTTAATGGTTGTGTTCGTTTTTCATTTAGTTTACCACGTGCATCGGGTATAGGATCGCCATGTGGATCAAAGCGGGGAAATCCCAAATATGAATCTAATCTATCCGTCAATAGTTTACTTTGCACGTGCTCTAATTGTTCGGCTAAATCGTGCACCTCATCCCACTTAAAACCGAGAGATTGAACAAGAAATACTTCCCATAACCTGTGCCGTCTCACCACCTCTACTGCAACACGTTTACCAGCTGGCGTTAACGTTACACCCTGATAGGGAATGTAATTAATCAGCTTTTTTGCAGATAACCGTTTCAACATTTCGGTAACTGAACCCGCTTTATTACAAAGGCGGTCTGATAAGTCTGTTGTACTGGCAATTCCCCCTTGATCTGTACTTAAGGCGTAGATCGCCTTAATGTAATTCTCCTCCGTATAGGTAATATCCATGAGCCAAAATTAATTATTATGCTAATCTAATAAATTTTTTAGGCTAACCTAAATTTAGAGGTCCACTTAAGACTTAATTAGCTGTATTACTGATAATTATAAATTTATTGCGAGAAGCTAATGGAAAGTGGCTGATCTGAGAAAATTTCAAAAGGCCGCTCAATTGTATATATACTGCCCTTCAAATTACGGGCACGCCATACGGCTACATATTTACCAGGCTGCAAGTAATAGGTTTGATTCGGTTGTAACGTCAGATTAACAACCCACTCCAATCGATTTTCCTTCTTCACCATTATACATCCATCGCCTTGTGATGGCGTTCTTACCGTTAATTGTCCCGATGAAGGCACCTCTATTACGTTTACTTGTGATTGTTGCACCTCCACGTTGTTAATATAGGTTCTTGGTAAGGTTAGAATTTCTAATTCATAAGTGCCTGTAATATACCGTTCAGCAGCATTTAAACGTTGAACGTGAAGCGTGCTTTTATTTCCTTCCGAAAGCCGCACAATACATTTGACTTTTTCATTGAAACTAAATGGGCCTTCTCTTCTATTGATCCTAATGCTTCCTTGCGGTGTATTTATAGGAATAATGGTATGTCGACCTGGAGTTAATTTTATCGGCTCACTCTCCTTTTGAGGAATGGTGTAGGCTGTGACTTTATATGTTGGAAAATCATCTAGAAAAAGAGTGTCAGGATTTCCAAGGGCATTCATTGTATGAACATAGTTGTACTTGTATGATTTCCTGTTCAAATCATCAAATGATATGGCAACATTGGTCTCAGAAGGATACCCTCTTTCATCAAGTAAATTGACCTGTGCTGTCGTTCTGTTCATTCTTTGCTGCTGAATGATGCTCGTTACTTTACCAAAGGTTTCAGAATCTTCAAATTGAAAAAAATCGCCAACACACTCGAAAGTTTTAATATTGGCTGGGGAAAGGCCAATACCGATAACAAATGGCCGAAAGACGATTCCTTTCTCCATTAGTTTTTGTCGCGCTGCACATGGGTCACCGCCACATTCTTCAATACCATCGGTAATAATGATGACTATATTGATGCTGTTAGGGTCTTTAAAATCATTCGCTGCTTCTGTTAACGAATGTTCAATTGGAGTAATCCCTGTTGGCTTTGCTTCTCGAACCTTTTGGCGAATAATTTCTTTATTTCCCGGAGCAAATGGCACTACCAATTTACTGTCCTTACAATTACCAGGGGGATAACTTACCGTGTGACCATACATCCTTAAGGCAACAAGCGTGTTTTTATCCTTGGTTAATGTATCTAGTAATTTATAAAATAAATCCTTTGCCCCTTGCATCCTGGTTTTCCCTTCGAACTTTGTCATCATGCTTTTACTCGCATCAAAAATGAACAATACGCGGGTTGTCTTTTTTGGAGGCACCGGCCGTTGGGCATTGAGCTGTAAACAAGCACAGAGAAATATGAAAAGGAGTTTTTTCACTAGCACGAATTTACTTTTAGTCAAATCAATATCCGCGAAGGCAGTTGAAAGTTATAAACTATCTTAACAATAAAACCGACCCTCTTAATTCAGAATACTCTCCACGAGAATTCAAATAAACTATTTGATAGGCATAGATACCACCTGCACAATTACTGCCATCCCAAGCCACTTCTTTGTCCTTTGTCTCAAAAACAACATGCCCCCAATTATCGTACACTTTTACCTGGTAATCGTCATTATTAACGAATATAGTCACTGGCTTCCATGTTTGATTCACCCCCATTGGCGCAAAGGCATTCGGTACAAAAATTACAGCCTCATTGTACACCCTTACTTCATTGGAGGCCGACTTCCCTTTAACATTTAAGGAATTAAATGCTGACTCAACTGCTTGTACTTGATAAACAACAGAAGATCCAATAGGGGCTACCGCTTCAACATTATCCCTGTACTCAAGTTCTGTATCCTTCAGCACTGCAATTGGTGTACCATCAAACTCGCCATTAACAATTCGATAAATCAAATAATTTTTCACGCCTGCTTCAAAGCCCTCATAGGCTGTCCATTCTAATTTTTGAATAAATTGATTGTCGCGATCGGAGGCTATTTTTAAGCGAATGGTCTTGCACACGTTCGAAACTGCACGTGCATTGTTGCAGCTATCGCGAATAATTAACTTATAAAAATACGGCCCCTCTTTACCAAACACGGCTTGGTCTGTATACTCGTATTCACGCTGCTTACGCGCAATTGGGACAAACCCTATTGTTTGAAAGTGAACGCCATCGTCACTTCGCAAAATTTCGGCACCTGCTGAATTATGTGCGGTGTCGGTAACTAGCCGCAAATTAATTTCCGATCCACTCACAAAACCAGCTGAAGCAAGGTAAATAAACGAAGCACTCTCGACTTGTGACGAATAAAACGTCGAACGATTGGAGGAAGCAGTGGGACCATTATTCCGCGACACCATCCGTACAAAGTAGGTTAATTGCTTGGAAGGGTCGGCTGTTGCATGAAAATAGGTGGTAAGGGTAGTACTAACTAATTTTCTGAATACGCCGCCATTCACCGAATAGAACACATCATAATGGTCAATAAACCCGGGCCGCAAACTATAGGGGGTCCACTCCAATTGGGTACTGTATGCACACCGGTCATATTGCGTTTTTAAGAACATCGTCCTAGCCGTGTAATCGACTTCACTTCCGTTGCCACAACTATCGATAGCCTTTGGCCCTAGCACAATAGCACTTTGAGTTGCTAAGCTGCCCGTATAAGTAAAAACAGTGGTGGCCGCATTATGAACAGTATCTAAGGGGGTGCCACCTTGTAAGGATGTTCCCAACTGAATCTCGTATTCTTTTAAATCGGGATCTGAGGGACGTTTCCATGCAACAACAATTTGTCCATTCGGTAGCACGCTGATAGAATCGATATAGGGTTTATTAGGTTGTTTTTGATCACTGTACAAACCTCCTTGTCGATTAGAAGAAGAAATACACCCACTATTGTCCGCTAGAAATACCTGGTAATTAATACTAGCACTACAAACTGCCACAGTATCAGAAAACTGATTTAAAGGGGTAACAGCTAGAGCGTTGAACGTGCCTATGGGATACTCTTTTACCAAGGTGTAAGAGGTGGCAGAGGTCGACAACCTAGGTTTATGGTTATCGTTGTAAACGAGTTTTAAATCTGGCGAACCCGATTGGGCTAATATATTGAGAAAGATGGTTCTTAAGGTGTCTGAATTCGTAGTAAATCCTGCCGTCTCTTTTATTCGCAAGTAATAATACCCTTGCAACCCACCTGAAATCGTATAAGCCGAAGTTGAAAGTGGCGAAATAGTGCCGGTTACTAGCGAAAATGAGCCATTGGCAGTCGCAGAATAATAAAGTTCATAGGCTACAAAAACATTGTTTGGATCAGCCGGTACAACCCAGTTCAAAGCAATATCACCGTTTTGCTGCACTGAGAGGCAACGAAGTTGAGGCGCCTGAATTTGAGCCGCCATCACACCCGTCCAACCTACCAACAAAAGTATGTACCTGAACATAGTCATTTAAACGATTAAATTACCTGTTTATTACCATTATTCACTGCCAAACATTGGTAAATTGTGGACACTAGTTGGTGAATTGCCCAACTTAAACGGTGAATATTCCTACCTTTGTAGATTAACTCAATGTGCTCCTAAGAACCTGACAATACTATTATTACTTCATTTAACATACTTAAGATTAACCGACGCGTTATTTTGTTGCTGTTGCTGGTTGCTTTTATTGCTATACCTGATTTTAGCCATGCACAAAGTAGCGGACGTAAACGGGAGAAATCAGCACGAAGAGGCAAGTCACTCTCATTAAAGCGAAAAAGAAGCAAGGGAAATGCGGATGCTTTTGCTAGAAGTAGCGGTAGAAAAGGAAGGTTTGCTAAACTTTTTCACAAACCCAAACCAACCTGGGAAAACCGTGCTACAGGCTCTTCACGCTCAAATTATCGTGAAAACCGCACCCTTTTTTCACGCTTTAGAACCCAGGGAAAGAAGGACAGTGAAATGATGCAGAGAAGGCAAAATAGAGACAGAGCGAAAAATCGCAATCACGGCAATACGTCCTTCAGGAAACGTAAATACCGATAAAACAGCTCTATTTTCTTAATTTTACACCATGAATGTATTGATACTTGGTTCTGGCGGACGCGAACATGCTTTTGCATGGAAAATTGCACAAAGTCCTAAATTAGGTCAACTATTTATCGCACCTGGAAATGCTGGCACGCTTGCTTGTGGCACAAATGTCAATATTCAGGTAAATGACTTTGAAGGTATCAAGAAGTTTGTCTGGGAAAACGATATTAATCTGGTAGTGGTTGGTCCTGAAGACCCGCTCGTGAATGGCATTCATGACTTCTTCCTCGCTGATGAAATTTTAAAAGACATACCTGTTATTGGCCCTAAAAAAGATGGGGCACAATTGGAAGGAAGCAAGGATTTTAGCAAACAATTCATGATGCGTCACAGCGTGCCTACTGCTAAGTACGCTTCTTTTACTTTCGAAAGTTTATTGGAAGGAAAGCAATTTCTTGAAACACTCCAACCGCCTTATGTGCTCAAAGCAGATGGCTTAGCTGCCGGAAAGGGTGTTCTTATTCTGGATAATTTACAAACTGCTCAAGAAGAATTAACCAATATGCTTGGCGGTAAATTCGGTTCTGCGGGAAACACTGTTGTTATAGAAGAATTTCTCCATGGTATCGAACTATCTGTATTTGTTTTAACAGATGGATTGAGTTACAAACTCTTACCAGCTGCTAAAGATTACAAACGCATAGGCGAAGGCGATACTGGTTTGAATACTGGCGGAATGGGCGCCATAAGCCCAGTGCCATTTGCAGACGCTGCATTTATAAAAAAAGTGGAAGAACGGATTGTTCAGCCTACGATAAAGGGACTACGTGAAGAGGGAATCGATTACCGAGGCTTCATCTTTGTTGGTCTTATGAACTGTAATGGTGAACCATTTGTAATTGAATATAATTGCAGAATGGGTGATCCTGAAACAGAAGCAGTGCTTCCTAGAATTAATTCCGACCTACTTGATCTTCTGCAAGGGGTGGCATCACAAACTTTAAATCAAAAAGATTATACGGTTACGAGTGACACCGCTGCTACCGTGGTTATGGTAAGTGGTGGTTATCCTGAAGATTACGCCAAGGGAAAGGCCGTAAGTGGCTTGAATGAAAAAACTAATGCACTTGTCTTTCACGCTGGCACTAAAGACCACCTAAATGAGGTTGTAACCAATGGCGGAAGGGTCTTTGCCATAACAACACTTGCACCAACTATTGAAGCTGCGGTTGAACAAAGCCTTGCTCGGGCACAAACCATTCAGTACGATGGGAAATATTATAGAAAGGATATTGGCCGTGACCTCATCCAATGGTTGGCTAATCAACAGTAACCCGCCCTTTAATTGGTGGATAATTCTTTAAAATCATCTGCCCCTTCTGAAAAATTATTTCTCTAATTTCATGGGCATGTGGTTACAGAAATCCACCCTGATTCTTACCCTCCTCCTTGTATCAATTATGTTACAGGCACAACGCATTGGCGTTGTGTTAAGCGGTGGTGGTGCATCGGGACTCTGTCATATAGGCATGCTGAAGGCTTTAGAGGAAAACCACATTCCGATTGATTATGTTTGTGGCACGTCTATTGGCGCCTTAATCGGCGGTTATTACGCTGCCGGCTATTCCCCTCAAGAAATTGAAAACCTTGTTAAAACTTATCAATTCCAAAATGTAACAAGGGGTGATTTGCCAGTACAATATGAATACTTGATTAAAAAACGGGACGATTACGCTTCTTGGTTGAGCCTGAAGTATGATTTCAACCAAAGTTATATCCGTAATTTACCCACCAATGTCGTCAATTCTGTCCCCATTGATTATTACCTCATGGAGACTTTTACCGGCGCTGCCATACAATCGCGATTCAATTTCGATAGCTTATTTGTTCCTTTTAGGTGTATGGCGTCGGATGTGGAAGATAAAAAACCCGTTACTTTTTCAAAAGGTGATTTGCCACTTGCGCTAAGAGCAAGCATGAGCTATCCTTTTTATTTAAAACCTATTTCTGTTAATGGCCATTTGATGTTTGATGGTGGGTTGTACAACAACTTCCCAACAGACATTATGATCGCCGATTTTCATCCTGATTTTTTAATTGGTTGCAATGTTTCAGAAAAATTTCTGAAACCTGACGACGACAACCTCTATCAACAAATCCGAACCATGTTAACGAGTCAAACAGATCCTTTACTAATCAAGGATAGCAGTTTCGTTATTGAGCCATGGAGCGATGCTGGCGTATTTAATTTTAACAATGCGCAACGATTGATAGATAGTGGTTACGCTGCCACTATGCGCCAAATGCCTGCTATTCTTGCAAAAATCAAACGTAAAAGCGACCCTTCTGTAATGGAAGCAAGACGTGCTGTGTTCCGACAAAAAAGAAATGCAGAGGAAGTTAAAATCGAAGGATTAGAAATCGTTGGCGTGAACGAGGCTCAAAAACAGTTCATCCGCAAAAGTATCTTTTACCACAATAAACCCATTTCGATAGATCAATTTCGCAAACGTTTTTTCCGACTTGCGAGCGATGATAAAATAAAAGCTTTGTTTCCATCCATTAGCTTTGACGATGAAAAAAACAAGTACATACTAACGCTTACATGTAAGAAAGAAAAACCATTCTACCTTGAACCTGGAGCTATTATCTCTAATCGCCCAATTAGCGAAGGATTTCTTGGGATGCAATACAATTTCCTTGGAAGAGTTGGACTGTCAGTATACGGAAATGCCTACTTGGGCAAATTATATTCGGGGACATTAGGTAAAATTCGGTTAGACATCCCAGGAAGGTTGCCACTATTTATTGAACCCGCAATGAGCTATTCCCGATGGGATTATTACAGCAGTAGCGCCCTGTTTTTCGACTTTGTTAAACCGGCCTACCTCATCCAAGAAGATGTTATGGCTTCCTTAAAAACTGGCATCCCTGTAGGCAATATGTCTCGAATCAGCGCCACAGGCGTTATTTCGCAATGGTCAAACTTTTATTATAAAACTGACATCTTCTCTAAATTGGATACGGCCGATGAAAGTTATTTCGATTGCCAGTATATCCAAGGTGACTATGACTTCAATACCCTCAACAGAAAAATGTACCCCACCGAAGGCACTCTAATGAATGCAAAAATTAGGTATGTTCAATGTTCAGAAAGTTACATCCCCGGCAATACAAGTAAGGATACATTGAGTTTCAAAAACCAAAAGCTGAACCCATGGGTACTGTTTAAAGTGACCTTGGATTCTTACATTAAAACGTTTAAGAAGTTTAAGATTGGCCTTTTTGGTGAAGCTGTTTTCTCAACGCAAGGGTTCTTTCACAACTATGAGTCTACTATCCTCTCGGCTCCAGTTTTCAATCCAACTCCCGAAAGTCAAACATTTTTTATGGGAGCTTATCGGGCTCATCGGTACTTGGCGAGCGGATTTAAAATCATTTCAAGTCCTACCAGAGCCTTTGACTTGCGTCTTGAAGCCTACATCTTCCAACCAATTAATGTTATTATCAAAAACAGCGACGGTAACGCTTCTTACGCACAACCCTTCTTGTATAGACGAATATCAGGCTTGGCAGCAGCAGTGTACAACAGCCCAATTGGCCCAATAAGTTTCGGTTTTAATTACTACGATCCCGATCCTCAAAACACCATTACTAACAACTATTCCTTTTTCTTTCACATCGGGTACATCATCTTCAATAAACGTTCATTCGATTAAATAAAAAAAGCCGTCGATTGACGGCTTACTATTTTAGAATTCATCTTCATTGAAAAAGAAATCATCCTTAGTAGGGTAATCGGGCCAAATCTCCTCGATACTCTCATAGGTCTCTCCTTCGTCTTCCATCTCCTGTAGGTTCTCAATAACCTCCATCGGAGCCCCACTACGCATGGCATAGTCTATTAACTCATCCTTTGTAGCAGGCCAGGGCGCGTCTTCCAACCAGCTAGCAAGTTCTAATGTCCAATACATATTCTCGACCTTTTAATTTCCTGCAAAAGAAAAAAATTTTTTCCGCATCAGGAAAAATAAAACAAGATTTGGCTTACTTATATTGAACTGATTTTCAACATTTTAAAAATAAACGTTGAAAAAGAGCGATTTTGCGGGTTAATCCTGGTTTTTATCCAACCACTTGCCTGCTTCAGCAAATGGATTTACTTTTAGCTGAATCTGTTGTGATTTAAGCCAATTCAGGTATTCAGTACCATTACAATACTTTCTCAAAAGCTCCTGTTGTACAGCAGATTCAAGAAGTCCCTGCATTTGTAGCTGTCGCCGTTTGGTAATTAGCTGGTCCGATTGCTCCTTTTCTCTAAATAAATTTATAACAGCGGTTATTTCATTAAAGCCATCTCCGGTTATCGACGAGCAAGTGAGCGCTTTTGGCACCCAATCTTCATGACGAAGCAGATGCAGGGCTCTAGCATAATCGCCACAAGCAGCCCGTGCCTTCGTCACATTATTTCCATCTGCCTTTGTAATAACTAAGGCATCGGCCATTTCCATAATACCACGCTTTATGCCCTGTAATTCATCTCCTGCACCAGACAGCATCAAGAGCATAAAAAAGTCGGTAATCGACCTTACGGCTGTTTCACTTTGTCCTACACCTACTGTCTCGACCATGATATAGTCAAATCCTGCTGCTTCACATAACAACATGGTTTCGTAGGTAACACGGGTAACACCGCCTAAGGCTCCTCCGCTGGGTGAGGGACGGATAAATACATCAGGGTTGGCTGTGAGTCCTTCCATTCTTGTTTTATCCCCAAGAATGCTTCCCTTACTCTTACCACTCGATGGGTCTATAGCCAGTACGGCTAATCGATTACCATTCGCCACCACTTTTTTACCATAATTCTCTATGAATGTACTTTTTCCAGCGCCCGGTACGCCCGTTATACCCAACCGAAATGCCTTACCGGTATAGGGCAATACTAATTCAATAATTGATCTGGCGAGCGCCGTCCTGCTTGGAAGCTCCGATTCGATTAGGGTTATTGCCCGACTCAATAAAGTTCGGTCACCAGCTAGAATACCTTCACTAAAATAGGTCGGTCCCTTCTTATCCAAGGCGTTATGCAACATCAAAATTTTAAATGTTTGACAGAGATTCCTGAATTTTCCATTTCTTTTAAGGCATCGATGCCCGATTGCAAATGTAATTCCATAAAGGCATCTGTCACTTTTTTATCACTTTCTTCGGTTTTCACACCTTCAGCAATCATAGGTTGATCAGTCACTAATAACAAGGCTCCTGTTGGAATTCCATTGGCAAATCCGACTGTAAAAATAGTTGCTGTCTCCATATCAATGGCCATTGTACGTAAGGTTCTTAGATATTCTTTAAAAGACTCATCATGTTCCCAAACCCTTCTATTAGTAGTGTATACAGTACCAGTCCAATAATCCTTGCCTTTCAAACGAATGGTGTACGAAATCGCCTTTTGAAGACTGAAGGCTGGCAAAGCCGGTACTTCTGCGGGAAGATAGTCGTCCGAGGTTCCTTCCCCCCTTATTGCTGCAATTGGTAGGATTAAATCGCCAATTTGATTTTTCTTTTTCAACCCACCACATTTCCCCAAAAACAAGACTGCTTTGGGCTCAATGGCAGTGAGTAAATCCATAATTGTAGCCGCACTTGCACTACCCATCCCAAAATTAATTATCGTAATCGTGCCTGAAGTTGCCGATAACATAGGGCGATCACGTCCCTCTACTTCAACATTAAATTGGGAAGCAAACCGATAAACGTAATTTGAGAAGTTTACAAGTATAATATATTTCCCAAAATTTTCGAGTGCTACACCAGTATACCGTGGTAGCCAATTCTCAACTATTTCTTCCTTCGTTTTCATTTTTCGCTACTATTTGGCTTAATGTAAATATATTTAAAAAAAATTGAGATGTCTCTGTCGCTGAAATATCCTTCTTTTGATTGCAAAACGCGCAAAATCAAAAATACAGTACAGATTTTCGACAATCTCAGGAAACGTTGGCTCGTTTTAACTCCCGAAGAATGGGTCCGTCAACATGTACTCAATTACCTAGTTGTACACAAGGAAATCGCTCCAGGTTACATTTCTATTGAAAAAGAAATAGAATTGAATGGCACCCAACGCCGATACGACATTGTGGTATACCATACCACGTTAAAACCGTGGTTGGTTATTGAATGTAAGGCGCCGTTTATTGAACTAAATCAGATGGTGCTCGACCAAGCATTGAGATACAATCTTATACTCAATGCTGATTTAGTAATGATAACAAACGGCGTTTCGGATTACACCATTAATCAGAAAGGTGAAAAAGTCGAATTCTAGCCTAGTTATTCAACATCACTGGCATAACCAGCATTAGGACGTCCTCTGCAGGATTGGATTTATTGTTTGGTAAAATAATCCCTGCCCTGTTTGGAGCGCTCATCTCAATCATGATTTCATCAGTATCGATATTGGTAATCATTTCGATTAAGAAGCGGCTGTTAAAGCCAATTTCCATATCCTCACCCATGTAAGTACAAGTTAATAATTCATGGGCTTCATTGGCAAAATCTAAATCCTCAGCACTGATTCGCAGTTGACTTCCTGCAATTGTTAAGCGTATTTGATGAGTGGCTCTGCTAGCGAACACACTAACGCGCTTTAATGCACCAAGAAAGGAAGACCTATCAAGTGTTAATTTGTTCGGATTGTTCTTAGGAATAACTGCCTCATAATTCGGGTATTTACCATCAATTAAGCGACAGGTTAAATTCACATTTCCAAAACTGTAGTAGGCATTGGTTTGATTGAACTCTACTTTCACAGCATCGTCGATACCAGACAACAAATTACGCAATACATTGAGTGGCTTCTTAGGCATGATAAATGAAGCCGAGGAACCCGCCTTAGCATCATGACGGATATATCGAACCAATTTATGTGCATCTGTGGCAACAAATATCGAATGGTCTTCTTGGAATTGACAAAACACCCCATTCATAACGGGGCGTAAATCGTCGTTACCTGTTGCAAAAATGGTTTTGTTAATAGCACTCTCAAGAATATCACTTTTAATCACTAAGGATGCTTTGGCTTCAACACGTTGCATCTTTGGAAATTCTTCGCCATTCATACCTGAAATATGATAATCCCCAGTTTCGGATTTTATCTTAATGGTATGTTTATTCTTGTCGATAATCACTGAAACGGGCTGCTCAGGTAGGTTCGCCAAGGTATCTAACAGTGTTTTTGCCGGTATAGCAATAAGGCCGGTTGCCGACGATTCTGCATTCATCGTAATGGAAACAGTCGTCTCAACATCACTTGCCGTTAATTGTAATTCATTTTTATTTATCTCAAACAAAAAACAATCGAAAATCGGAATGGTGTTATTCGTATTAAGAATGCCACTGATTAATTTCAAATGCTTGAGTAAGGCACTGGCCGAAACAACAAAATTCATATAACAAGTTTTCAGCTAAATTAAGCCAACACAGCGTTACCGCTTACAAATCGAGCCTCAGTTTTTCAATTCTTTTTAACACCAGAAGCAGGCGCAAAATAGGTGGGGCTTACTAAAATTTTCCCAAACACAAAGTACTGAATCAATGCCCATTGCTTATTTTCATCAAATGAAAGGTATAACCGGTCTGGATCGTAGTCATACTTCACACCGAAATCGGGATTCACATCACCCAAAAAAGCCTTTCTGTAAAAATTAAACTGATCCATTTTTCCATCTGTTCTAAAAATGGAAATTTTACAGAAGGGACCAACTTGCGAGAGCGAGTCTTGTAATTTTTTGGACTTCCCAGTTAACAACACCTCATAGGAAACATTCTGAAAATAGGCGAGAAATTGTTTCATCCGAACTTCTTCGAACGGACAACTTTTACCGTTTGCTCTTAGGGCAAATTGGGTAGTCCCATTTAGCTCTATTTCAAACGAAGAATCTGCATATGCGCCGTTATATGCGACTTTAATCGCTTTCATTTGAGGTGGTATATAATTCACCACCACCCGATCGCGCCACTCATTTTCATTCGTAATAAAACGAGGCTGCAAAAAACCTACAAACCCAGGAATCCAACAAATAAAAGGCTCCTCGAAGTTTTTACCAGAGTTAACATCCGTCAACAACATATAACTTCCCTCACCATCTTCAGCTTCGTGCCCCACATAATACTGCTTAACTAATTCAGCGCCACTGTAAACTTCCACTTTCACAGCTCCAGAAGCCAATTCTTTAATGATAGCTGGCTTCATTTCCTTCCTTACAGGCATTTTTACATCAACCTGCTTTATGACTTCTAATAAATTGAGAATGGCTTCTGGCCTGCACTTAAATTTTTGATTTGCCATCCATCCAGCTGGGGTTCTCTCCAACTTACAAGTAGAGCCATTTTTATCTGCAAGGAAAATGGACGTTATAGCTGCTGTATCTTTATAACTGAAATTACGTGGATTAGCATCAATCGATTTAAACGGATTGCGAATAAAAAACAAGATGGCAGCAGGAATCAGCACCACCAAAATGGCAATATAAAGTTTAGATCGTTTCATGTAAAGTAACTAGCGGTTCTCCTTGCGAGTCTCAAACAAGGCTGAGGCTAAATCATTGTAGCGCAACGAAACTTCAAAACCGCCGAAACCATTGGTAGCAGTACGGAATTGAGATAAATTAGCTTCATATGCCATGCCTATCGATAAATCACCAAAATCAAAAATCAATTTAGGAATTAAGGCATCCTTCGTCCTGTAAAATAAGCCAAAACCAATAGCATTTTGCGTTTTTGTACCGGTCACCTTCGTGCCTGTATTCATCCTAAATTTCACAAAAGATCCCATATAAATTTCAGAAAAGGAACCCTGCATGTGATAAAGAACGGTAGGAGTAATTGTAAACTTAGTATCTTCTAAATCTATATTACTCATAATGGCAGCAGTATAACGTACTGGCAAGCGATAAGAACTCCCTGCGCCGTATTCTTGAGCTGGACGATTTAGGTGGAATGCAGCAAAGGAAAATTTCACCTGAGCTACATCATCGTGATCTGGATCACGCTTTACACGTGTGTATTCGTAGGCAATCCCTGCTCCTACATCCACCGTCGTGTATTGGCGATAGGGCGTTTCTCCGCTAACGGCAAAGGGATCAAATGTGTTACCGTTAAACTGTGATTCATAAACGAGATTGGAGTAATTCGCATTTGTACCAATTGTTCCTCCGGCTAAACCAATACTAAGCGCTCCATTTTTGCTGGTTTTAATAATCCCAGAAACATTCAATAATGCCGAAGTTCTGCTCAATTTCGCAACACCTGCTTGATCATTGAACAATGAGAATCCAATACCCATAAAGGCTGTGCGTTTCTTTGACTTAAACACCCCTCCATCAACAGATATGGCCATGGTTTGAAAGGCATTATTCATCGCTGCCCATTGGTTTCTGTAGTTAGCAATGGCTCTTACATACCCATTATAAAACCCGGCATTGGCAGGGTTAATGAAAAGCGGTGTTTCATAAATCTGAGCGAAATGAATGTCTTGTGCCCTGACCAACGAAGCTGACTGTAAAATCAGCAACACCATCGCGAATAAACTCTTTTTCATATACTCTTAACCGTGCAGGGAAATCAACGCGTTAACGTGACATTGCCCTTTGCCATTTTTAATTCTCCGTAAATGTTTTTATAGGTAATAACATATGCATAAACACCTGTTACTGCTCCTTGCCCTTTGTAGCTTCCATCCCATCCAACGGCTGTTGGATCAGTACTACGAAAAACTTCTTCGCCCCAACGATTAAACACCCGCATGTCAAATTCTGACATGTGTTTACCTGCTCCAAGCACTCTGAAATAATCATTCAGTCCGTCACCATTCGGCGTAAATCCTGTTGGGATATTCATGCCATCACCACTCGTTGAAATGCCTGTTGACTTATCAGTAAATACAGCCGTTACTTCGTCGTTCATAGCAAACACAATAGCTGTACTGTCCATACTCGCTGGTAAAATCGGCGTGTGGGCTTTAAATTCCCAATGATCAAAAACATACTTTGGATCACTTGAAATAGCCTTAAATGATAGGGTTGTAAGATAGTACTTACCTTCCCAACGGTAATATGGTAACTCGGTGGTGTTTAATCTCACCTTCCCTGCACCTGCTGGTTCAACGGATACTCCAATATTAAATGGCCCAGATAACCCATAACAGCCCGTTTTCCCGAAAGCGTTGGCAACTGCATAACATCTGCTGTCAAGTGTCGACTTCAGACGTACCATGTTAGTATCCCACAAATCTTTGGCTGTTGTAAACGCACCATTCTTATCAGTACAAGCATCTTCGTGACATAACATTTCATCGCGATACAACCGATAAATATATCCGAATTGTTTGCTCAGATTTTCGCATTTGAGCGGGCCGTTCAAAAGATCCATGTAACGGTTCTTGTACTCTCTTTGGAAATTAGCATTGCCCCAAGTTTGTTTTCCTGTGTAAGTACCCATCAATAAGGCTAACATGTTTCCATGTCCATTTCCTGCGGATCCAAGCGCACTCACAGTTGCAAATGGTGGGGTATGCAAGTAACATGGCGATACCAAACTATTGCTGATGGCTAATCCTTTAGGGTTGGTTACATAGGTAAAACTTAAGGTCGATGGCATGTTCCACAAATAGTAGTGCCACTTGTACCCTGGCCTATCAGCAATACTTCCTTTTGCAAAGGCAATATTGTAGTTCCAAGGATCACCATTCATGAAAAAGCTGTTGAGTATCATGTAATCAATGAAACTGGACTTATCCAAGCGTGACATCGCGGTATTGTACCGCGAGTCAATATTCATCGGGTTATTCATGATGTAATCGTATACATCCTTTTTAAAATTATTCAAGTTTACAGGCGTCTGAGATCCATCAGAGTTTGTAGGTGAGCCATCCGTATAATGATAATACTTCAGGTCGGCAGAATCAGCAGATTGTTTGTTATAAAATTGCTCGTAGAACTTGTCGTACACCTCCATTAGAGAATAAACGCCTTTATACTTACCGTTAACAAAAGTAATCACAGGCTTTATATGTAGAGGACTGACATTTAAATTGTACCGAGCGGCTAAACTTTGAATGAGCACATCCCTAATACCTGTACCTTCTGATGTACCTTGTTGGAAACCGTTTGGGGTTGAATGGCTTTCTATATCACCTCCCTTAAGATGCAACATTGGAAAAACAGAACGTGTACTGGTTCCTAAAGAATCAACATTGAAAATTGGACCATTAAAATTACAACCAAATCCATTACGGTCATCTATACCAATATATGCGCCTCTTTGCGGTGTGCGCCACTCCTCATTTACAGGCCGCCATAAATTTCCATAGCCCTCAGAGACTTGATTTTTATTGTCGTAATATTCTACGTGTACGGTTGTTCCTTGCACCGGGCTAGAGCTATTGAACCAGCTTGTATCGGTATAATTGATAGCGAGTGAAACTACTCCAAAGTCCTTGCCGATAGTACTATGTCCTGGGGAAATAAAATAGGTCGTAGTTTCACAAAAACTTGGCAAGTACCCCTTTTGACAGGCTGCAATTCCGGGCCGTGGAACCATAATAAATCGCAATACCGTCGTTTGATCCAAAGTGACAAAAGAAGATAAAGAATCGTAGTAACGGTAGTAATTACCTTGGTTATTTCCAGGATAAAACGGAACTGGGTAATCACCATTTTTGGTGTAAAATAAGTCATAACACGATGTCGCAGTGTCATACTTAAATCCGTTCTCCATAAAAAACCCAACCTGTGGACCTTCAAACCAATTGCCTTTTTGAGGCGTTTCATTTGCATTGGTAGTAAACGTTGCAGATGAAATAATAAATTTTGGAAGCGGCGAATAATCAATGTAGTAGTTAACAAGTGGGTTCGCTGCCTTAAATGACGCCGTGGTGTATAAGCGCCATGATAGGATACCCTTGCTCGCGCAATCGATACGACCTCTTGTGTGATCGCCCTTGGTTGGCTGCACAAACACAGAATCCCTCACTACACCATCTGTTGTAGATAATATCAACCATTGGTTTTTACATTGCTCTAATGTAAAATTGGCATGATACTCACCATTAATGGTTGTGTTCTTACCCGTTAACCAGATGATTTTGTACTCGTCCAATCCTAATGTAAAATTGGATGGAAATTTCCATTTCTTCAGGTTGTTTTTATCATTACTCAAATAATAGCCATTCAAACTGACTGAACTCGTGTGAGCATTATGAAGCTCCACCCAATCACTATGAACGCCAAAATTGTCGGTTTGACCTGTCAAATTTGTCGTCTGATATTCATTCAGAAGTATCGCAATGCACGATTGCGAAAAAAGTTTCCCCGACAACATGATAACTGTTGCCAGAATAAACACCAAACGAAGCTTTATCCTTCTCATTTTTTGTTAAAATTCAGTTCGCTGTAACTTTTCAAATATACGCAATACATATCCAATTCTCAAATAATCACCCCCCCTCTTCGCATATTTGTCAAATAAGTAGTGTTAATTCCTCCCTTAAAAACTCGTAAATTTGCATTTCCTGATTATGAGCGACCAAATCAACCATGAATGCGGTGTAACACTGATACGTTTACTCCAACCGTTGGATTATTACAAAAAAAAGTACGGTTCTGCCCGTTACGGACTGCACAAGCTTTACCAAATCATGGAAAAAATGATCAATCGTGGTCAGGATGGTGCTGGTGTGGCAACAGTTAAATTGGATGCAGTGCCCGGCACGAATTACATCGACCGTCTTCGTTCAGTTGAAAATAGGGCAACACAGGATATTTTCACCAAAATAAACCAACAATTCATTGAGGCACAGCAACTTCATCCTGGTAAATACCAAGATGCTAAGTGGCAAAAAGAGAATATTCCTTTTCTCGGTGAACTGCTTATTGGCCACCTACGGTATGGCACTTTTGGTAAAAATGGCGTTCAAACCTGCCACCCTTTCCGTCGCCAAAACAATTGGAAAAGCAGGAATCTTGTTGTCGCCGGTAACTTTAACCTTACCAATGTGGATGAACTGTTTGGTCATCTGCTTGAACTCGGTCAACACCCCATCGAAAAAGCCGATACGGTTACAGTAATGGAAAAAATTGGTCATTTTCTCGATAAAGAAAACGAACGTTTATTCCGTAAATACAAAGAAAAAGGGGTCGATAACGCCGAAATCAGCAACATTATTCACGAAGAGCTCAACGTAGGGTCTATTTTACGTGAGTCAAGTAAAAAATGGGATGGGGGTTATGTCATGTGCGGACTTATCGGTCATGGTGATGCCTTCGTTTTACGTGACCCTAACGGGATTCGTCCCGCTTATTACTATTCGGATGGGGAGGTTATTGTTGTAGCTAGTGAACGACCTGTAATTCAAACAGTTTTCAATGCGCCGGCTGAATCGGTTCAGGAGGTCACCCCCGGCCATGCTCTCATAATTAAAAAGAACGGAACGTTTTCACAGGAGCAAATACTCGATTCACAACCAAAACTGTCTTGCACCTTTGAGCGCATCTATTTTAGTAGAGCGAACGATTCTGACATTTACAAAGAACGTGTTCAATTGGGCAAAAACCTTGCTAAGCAAGTGTTAGAGGCCGTCAATTTTGACTTGAACAACACTGTATTTTCATACATTCCTAATACCGCTGAAATTGCGTTTGGCGGATTGGTTGAAGGATTGAATGACTATCTAACAGAATGGAAGTCGTCAGAAATCGCCAATCTTAAAGAAAAGGACCTCGAGAAAATTAATGAGATTCTTAAGGTAAAACCTCGTGTTGATAAGGTTGTTTTGAAGGATGCAAAACAACGTACCTTCATTACCAACGACGAAAGCAGGGACAGTCTGGTGAATTTGGTTTACGATATTACCTACGGAACAGTCCGCAAAAAAGTCGACACCTTAGTTGTGCTTGACGATAGTATTGTTCGTGGTACCACCCTCAAACAAAGTATACTTAAAATACTCGATCGTCTTTCGCCAAAACGTATTATTGTAGTATCGTCGGCACCGCAAATACGATACCCTGATTGTTATGGTATTGATATGGCAGTGATTGGCAAGTTTGTTGCGTTTGAAGCAGCAATAGCGCTATTGAAGGAAACAGGCAGGCAGGCTTTTATTCAAGAAGTTTATGAAAAAGCCAAATTGGAACTCTTGAAGCCGAAAGAAGATCAAATCAATGCTGTAAAGGAAATTTACAACTCTTTCGCCCCACAGGAAATCTCCGATAAAATTGCTGCAATAATTCGACCTTCAGATTTGGGAGCAGAATTCAATATCATTTATCAAACACTAGAAGGGTTACATAATGCTTGTCCGAATCATAAAGGTGATTGGTACTTCAGTGGTGACTACCCTACTCCAGGAGGAAATAAAGTGTCGAATCAGGCCTTTGTCAATTTCATGGAAGGCAGAAAAGACAGGGCGTATTAATCCGCCTGTACACTTACTTGTCCGATAGCATCTACCTGTAAGGATAGTTTACCAGTACCAAATCCAGAAATAAAGGTATTACTGGTGTATGTTTTTCCGGATTTCATAAGGAGACGAATATCGTAATGGCCTCGTTTTATTGGTTGATAAGCGCTAGAGGTCATTTCAGGGATATTTGTATAAACAATCGTATTATTGCCAATAACCACAGAATCGGCAACTTCGGTCGAGTAATTACTGAAGCGTATCTCATACCCTGTATCACACGCCGTTATAAAAACCACATGTAACAAAACAAGTATCGTCTTTAATGGCTTCATAGTTTCCTACCTAATTCACGTTCTGTATCCCGTTTTTTAATGTCTTCACGCTTGTCAAACGATTTCTTTCCTCGCGCAAGAGCAATTACTAACTTCGCGTATCCACTCTCGGCTATATACATTTTCACTGGTACTATCGTAAGACCTTGATCCTTTATGCTCTTACTTAATTTTTTCAATTCCTGATTTTGCAACAGGAGTTTCCGCTCTCTTAGTGGTTCGTGGCTGTAAAACGAAGCATTATCGTATTCTGCAATGTGCATGTTCCTAACATAAAGTTCGTCGCGAATAAACATACAGTAACTATCCGACAAACCCGCTTTTCCTAGACGGATGGATTTAATTTCGGTTCCCTTTAATACCATTCCGGCAGTAAAGGTGTCCAAGAACTGAAAATCAAATTTCGCTCGTCGGTTTTCTATTTGTACTGTATTCGCTAACTTAGCCACACATCAAATTTACAAATAAATGCCCCAAGTTGAACTGAAGCCGGCATCCGTTTCAGATATCCCAGTTATTGCAGCTCTAGCAACCAAAATTTGGTATCAACATTATCCTACTATTATTTCTATTGAACAGATAGAATACATGTTGAGCAAAATGTATAGTAGCCAAGGTTTAACTGAACAAATGACCCATCGCCAGCATCAGTTCATGCTCATCACTATCGATAACAACGCAGAAGGATTTATTTCAGTACATGAAGAATCGAATGGCAATTGGTTTATTAACAAATATTACATTAATCAAGAACTAGCTGGAGGGGGGATAGGCTCAAAGGCTTTTTCATTTCTACTAAAAAAAGTGGATCCGAAAACGATTCGACTGACCGTTAACCGTCAGAATTACAAGTCCATTAATTTCTATTTTAAAAATGGCTTTGTTATAGAGAAGGTGGCTGATTTTGATATTGGGGAAGGTTATGTAATGAATGATTTCGTTATGTTGTGGCAGAATGACAAGGGTTCATATGGACTTTGACAAAGCAACAATATCATCTACCCTTCCTTAGCCTCTAGCGCTTTTTCAAGCGCATACATCTCATCCCTTAAACGAGCGGCTTCCATGAAATTCATGTCCTTGGAAGCTTTTACCATGGCTGATTTTAATTTACCAATTTGCTTTTTTAATTCCTCTGCATCCATGTATTGAACAACAGGGTCCGCAGCAACGCTTAATTCACCTGATTCAGCATAGGCTTTTACCAATTTACCATCTACTGTTACCTCAATATTTCCAAAAACAGTTGGCTGTTGTTTTCTTCCAGCCTGTACTGGTGTTATTTGATGTTTATAATTGTACTCAATTTGCCTTTTTCTGCGTCTTTGGGTTTCATCAATCGTTCGCCGCATACTATCCGTAATTCTGTCTGCGTACATAATAACATGACCGTTGACGTTTCTTGCAGCCCTTCCAACGGTTTGAACCAAGCTTCGTTCATTTCTCAAAAAACCCTCCTTATCTGCATCCAATATGGCAACTAATGACACTTCTGGCAGATCTAATCCCTCCCGCAACAAATTAATACCTATTAAGACATCAAACATACCTACCCTCAACTGACGGAGTATTTCAACACGTTCGAGGGTGTCTACCTCACTGTGTATATAGCGACATCGAATATCAAGCTTGGTCAAGTACTTGGCCAATTCTTCCGCCATACGTTTAGTTAATGTTGTTACCAAGACGCGTTCATCCCTAGCTACAATCTTGTGTATCTCCTCTAAAAGGTCATCTACTTGGTTGGCGCAAGGTCTCACTTCAATTTGCGGATCAAGAATACCAGTCGGGCGAATAAGTTGTTCCACCACTACACCTTCGGCTTTTTCCAATTCATATTCTGCCGGCGTAGCGCTCACATATATAACCTGATTAAGCAGTGTAACAAATTCTTCAAACTTTAACGGCCGATTGTCAATTGCTGAAGGCAGTCTAAAGCCATATTCAACTAAATTTTGCTTCCTGCTCAAATCACCCCCATACATGGCTCTAACTTGTGGAATCGTCACATGGCTTTCGTCAATAACCATCAGGTAATCTTGTGGGAAATAATCCAATAAGCAAAATGGTCGGCTTCCTGGGGGACGACCATCAAAATACCGCGAGTAATTTTCTATTCCACTGCAGTAGCCAAGCTCCCTCATCATCTCCAAATCGAAATTGACACGTTCTTCTAGCCTTTTTGCTTCCAAAACCTTGCCTTGCTTATTGAAAAATTCTACTTGCAAAACCATATCTTCACTAATTTGCTGAATGGCCGATTGTAGGGTTTCTGGAGCCGTCACAAATAAATTCGCGGGATAAATAGTATAACCATCATGTTCCGCAATCACTTTGTTATTAGCCGCATCAAAAGTTTCAATTTGTTCTATTTCATCACCAAAAAAAGTAAGCCGTAAACAAAGATCCGTATAGGGAAGATTAATATCAACTGTATCGCCTTTCACTCTAAAAGTAGACCGATTAAAATCGCCTGTTGTTCTTGAATAGAGCGAGCCTACCAACTGGTATAAGAACTTATTCCGTGAAACTGTTTGTCCCTTAATTACGGTAATAATGTTCTTCTTAAAATCAACCGGATTACCAATACCGTAAATGCAGCTAACAGAGCAAACTACAATTACATCCCTTCTACCAGATAAGAGGGAGGAAGTTGCACTCAATCGGCACTTCTCAATTTCATCGTTTATAGCTAAATCTTTTTCTATATAGGTGCCCGTTGTAGGTAAGTAGGCTTCAGGCTGATAGTAGTCATAGTAGCTGACAAAATATTCAACTGCATTGTTCGGAAAGAACTGTTTGAACTCACTATACAATTGTGCTGCCAATGTTTTGTTATGGCAAAGAACAAGAGTTGGCCGGTTGATATTCGCTACCACATTAGCAACAGAAAACGTTTTTCCAGAGCCGGTTACGCCCAATAATACCTGGTGATTAGCATTGTTACTCAAACCTTCTGTTAACTGTCGTATCGCTTCAGGTTGATCGCCAGTAGGCGTAAATTCGGATGTTAATTGAAATGCCATGATTTATACTTTTTATCGTACTACAGGATGATTGCTTCTTGCTTCTTGAATAGTGCCTAAATTAAAATGCCACCATTCACTTTTTATCGGTTTAAAACCAACTAATTGCATTACTTTTCTTAATAGTTGACGATTGTTAAGGTGTTGCTGAGTGAGCCTTCCCTTTTTCAAATAGTCATCTTCATACTCTGGCGCCGATAACAATGTAAACGCATCAAAATCAGTGCCCATATCCAATAGTGTGCAAGTGGAGTCCACAATGGTTACATCAACTGCCCTACCATAATTGTGCAATGAACGTGTGTTAGGACTCGCAAGATAAAAGTGTTTCATGTGTTCGCTCAACTTCAAACTATCCCACATCATTTGTTGAACATGCAATGGTCGTGTCGCGTCTAAAACTACTAGTCGAAATCCAGGATGTATCCTACTCAGATAATACTGCGCTCCAGCCAATCGCCACGCAGTCTCACATGTTAGATAACCTCGCTCCAATCCGTCGTATAAATTTTTGTGTAAGAAATTCAGCGTGTCTGAATATTGAAGTAAAATAATTATTGAAGTATCTACTGTTCTTATATCCGTCAACCCATCGCGCTGGAACAACACTTCGAGATAGGAACTATCGACAACCGGTCGATTGAAGGGTTGAATAAAAATCTTTTTAGCCATTCTATCCATTGTCACAATTTCCAAAACTGAATCCTTCACATTTGATAATTGATGAATTTTAGTCTGTGGTTGAAGTCCCACCTTACCTCTCTCAACAGAAATCAAGGTATCAGCTTGAATCATTACAGTCGGTTCGACTGAAGGTAAGGTGCGAACTTGCAAAAGACTGTCCCCTACATTTCCCTGAAAGGGCTGCTGATTAACGGTTAAACTATCCCCCACTGGTTCAACTCGGCTACTGTCCATTCTTAGTTCAATTGGTTGAATAAGAATTTGACCATTTAAAACACCTGGCAAAAAATATAAAACCAATAAAAAGATGGCAATGTATTGGCGTTTGGGGAACATCTTACCAAATGTAATGAACTTCTTACCGCATTACAAGCCTCTAGGAGTGAGTACCATTATTTTTAAATATGGAATCTCTTACTATTTTTACACCACCATTTGCCATATGCCTTCTTTTGATATTGCCAGTAAACTAGACGCCCAATTGCTTGATAATGCTATTAATGTAGCAAGAAAGGATATATTAAATCGATGGGATTTTAAAGACAGTAAATCCACCATTGATTTAAACAAAAAGGATCTCGTGATTAATCTTGCCACTGAAAATGATATGCGACTTGAAGCAATTATTGATGCAATTCACTCAAGAATGATTAAACAGGGCTTGGATCCCCGTGGGTTAGATGAAAGTAAGGAGCATTATCCAAGTGGCCCCCTAATCAAGAAAGACATCAAGGTACGTCAAGGCCTGGATAAAGAAGCGGCAAAAAAAATAATTAAGGACATAAAGGAAAGCAAGGTGAAGGTTACTGCTCAGGTAATGGACGATATTATTCGAGTAACAGGCAAAAAAATAGATGACCTACAAACCGTCATTGCTCTTTGTAGAAAAGGCAATTATGACGTGCCGCTACAATTTATCAACATGAAATAAAGGAAGTTGCGTTTTTAAATAGAAATCAACAAACCGCCCGAACTACCTACAAATTCGGTAAATTTAAATCTCCGCTAGTTTATCTGGCAATGGGTTAAATTTTTCCTGAATTTGTAAGTATGTTCCTGATTTTTGATACCGAAACAACTGGTTTACCAGCCAACTATAATGCGCCGTTAAGTGATTCGAATAACTGGCCAAGAATGGTGCAAATTGCTTGGCAATTGCACGATGTCAATGGCCATTTAATTCATCACAACACCATTATCATTAAACCAGAAGGGTACACCATTCCTTTCAATGCAGCCCAAGTGCATGGCATCAACACAGAACGAGCTATTGCAGAAGGGTCCGATTTAACTGGCGTTCTAAAAGAATTCAGTGCGATTGTACAGCAAGCACAATACATGTGTGGACATAATATTGAATTTGACTTAAGTATCATCGGCGCCGAATTTTACCGAAAGGGGCTTCCAAATGTCTTTGAGTCCAAACAAATTATTGACACTAAAAGCGATGAAACAACCGCATTTTGTGCTATTCCAGGGGGTAAAGGGGGGAAATTCAAATGGCCAACATTAACCGAACTTTATTCAAAATTATTCAATTCACAGTTTGAAGCCGCTCACAACGCTGCCTTTGATGTTCAGGCAACTGCTAAAGTCTTATTCGAACTTTTTAAACGAAACATTGTACGTGTTCCCGAAATAGAAAGTCCAGAGAACATCCACTATCAAGATGTAGATCTTCGTGAATTATTAAAACAGGAACTATCACTCAAGCAAAAGGAGAAAACAACTACCAATGAAGCGGCTACTAGTAA
>JACCDW010002219.1_pt1 | contig 98680 bp, 76 predicted proteins | sample 7449781 | NCBI WGS metagenome assembly JACCDW01 (sample SAMN15323449, study PRJNA562643) | freshwater metagenome | isolation source: river surface water | place: USA:Blue River Watershed | collected 2017-08-18
TAGCTAGCGCTATCACCTCTTCTTTGACAGTACCACTTCCTTCAATCGTCAAAGTCAACGGATACTGTCTTTTCTCAAAAACGCCAGTTACTTGTTTGTCGGCATCCATTGTAATTGGAGCAGGATTATTTGTTCCTGACAAATTACCACTCCATTGTTTAAAGACATATTCACCTGCTGGTGTGGCAACCATCGAAACAACAGTTCCCTTTTCAAATGCATTTGTCGGCGGGGAAACAGTACCTCCATTTATAGGAGTCCAATCAACTGAAAGCTTTTGTGTAATAATCTCCTTAGAACAAGAGAAGAAGATAAGCGTTATGAAAAGAACTGAGATACGATTTAGCATAATTCAAATTGATATTTTAACTAAAGTAACTCATTCAAAATTCTGATTTAAAAATACTTATTTAACGGTAATAACAGATATTCACATTGAGTAAAATTTATCTAAAAATGTATCTAAAAAAGTTAAGTTGCTTTCTTTAATTGAGCTGCAAACAAGTGAGTACTAGAAACAGATTTTAATCCATTCAAATCAAATAGAATAATCCTAAAACATGTTCTTCCGATCGAAATTTGAACGTGCTTATTATTTGACAAGGAACTTACTTTCCAGATAATTTCTTAAATTTCATAATCTTTTCTTTTCCTTACAATTAACTAGATGGAAGTTCACCACCACTCACACAATCCCAAAAAAATAAGCGAATACTTCACTGAGTTCATTATGCTTTTTGCGGCAGTTACGCTTGGTTTTTTTGCTGAAAATTACCGCGAACACCAAATCGAAAAACATAGAGAAATTCAATATTTGAAAAATATTCATCTAGACTTGGAACGTGATATCGCGGAAATAGATCGTATATACCAACGAAATGCAGAATACCAACAGATGGGAAACGAACTTATCCAATTATATGACCGCGGATATCAAACAGACCTTCCCAAATTTTATTATTTAGTCAAATCACTCGCCTTAAGAACCTATTTCCAGCGTTCCAAAAATGGAATAGATCAATTAAAAAATGCCGGTGGCCTTCGCTTAGTAGAAAACGATGAAATCATTAAGCGAATCCAACAAATTGAAATCCGCGTCGCAAATATCGATATGCTACAGGAAAATATTTTTCAAAATTTAATTCACTATAGGCTGAAATTAGGAAATGTTTTAGATGCCTATACCACCTGGGAAATGAATGAAAAACAGTCTCGCGATTACTCGCAAGCAGATTTAAAAAAACATAATTTAAAAAATGCATTTGAGATACCTAAACAAGTACGTCCGCTAAAAAACAATAGCCCAGAAGCTATTAATGAAGTAGTATTTTTAGCCAGTGGAACCTCAAATCTTTCCAGGTATATGAAGGGAAATTTGATTCAGTTAAAAACTGAATGTGCCGAATTGAACAAACTACTTATTGACACATACGGTTCAGAGTTTTAATCACATTAATTGAGCCGACACCTATTTTCACTTGCTTATAATACCTCAAATCAGCCATGCCAATGAGAATCCTATTTGTACTTCTGTATTTTACCTCATTGTCCGCTTTTGGCCAAAAATTAAGCACCCTCGAAATAAATGATATAGAAAAATCTGAAATCAAAGGTTCACTTTTGACATTCAGAGAATTCCTCCAAATGCCCAATGATGGCAATTATCCCCAACAAATTGAAACCAACCTGAAATGGTGTGAAAAAACATTTCAAGGATTAGGGTTTAAGACCACAGAGATTGTATCAGCAAAAATACCCCATTTATATGCTGAATTGATTACCGACCCCAAAAAGCCTAATGTCTTGTTTTACCTCCAAATCGACGGCCAACCCGTAGACAAATCAGCTTGGAATCAAAAAGATCCGTTTGACCCCGTGATCAAAAATTCATCAGGAAATGAGGTGTCGTGGCAGGAGATTGAAACAAATATAGACCCCGAATGGAAAATAGTTGCTCGGTCGACATCCGACTCAAAAGGTCCGGCCATGTGTTTAATTTCTGCTTTAAACGCCCTTAAAAAAAGAAATATACTTCCTGAGTACAACGTAAAAGTCATCATGGATTTTCAGGAGGAGTTAAGTTCCCCGACCATTGCAGATTTGGTCAACAAGCATCGTGCATTATTGGCAGCTGACCGCTTGGTGATCATGGATGGGACTAGACATATTTCGGACATCCCTACGATTATGTTTGGTGCTAGAGGAATCGCCACACTAACCCTAACCGTTTTTGGTGCCAAAGAAAATCTCCACAGCGGGCAATATGGCAACTACGCCCCCAACCCAGCATTGAAATTAGCCAAGCTTCTCGCAGGTATGAAAGACGATGATGGTCGCGTGACCATTCCAGGATTTTACGATGGAGTTACGATTACCGAGGCCGACAAAAAATCATTTGCAGAAATACCCGAGAACATCGCGGAAATAAACACCGAAATCGGTATCGCTGAAGCAGAAAAAGTAGGAGAAACCTATCAAGAAGCCATGCAATACCCCAGCTTAAACATCCGGGGTTTGCGCGCGTCCAATATTGGAAAACAAGTAACCACAACTATTCCCAATATGGCTATTGCCGAATTAGATTTACGGCTAGTACCCGAAACACCCGGACCGCGGCAAATAAACCTAATCAAAAAATATTTGACACAACACGGAGTCACGTTAATCGATAGCCTACCCACAGATAAACAAAGAGCCCAATTTAAAACCTTAGCCATCCTCCAGCAAAAAGAAGGATCATTACCATTTCGAACTCCCATGGATTCTAAAATCGGGATTTGGTTATCCAAAGCAACCGAAAGAGCAGTGGGTACATTTTTAAAAGTGCGTGCCACTGGTGGATCTCAACCCATGGCCTCCTTCATTGAAACACTACAAGTACCCGCCGTTTCACTCAGGATACCTAATCCGTACAACAACATCCACGCAGCGAACGAGAACATCAAAATCAAAAACTACGAGGAAGGCATTAAAATGTGTATCGCACTTTTAACCCAGAAAGCAGATTAATGCATGCGTGTTAACCGACAAATCGCATCAGCCAACCTGAAATAATGCCGGCGTAAGTTCCTACGACATGGCTTAAAACGGCCAATAAAACTCCCACCGGAGCCAAGGAAGGATGAAAAGCCGCAGCCACAGCAGGCGCAGTAGCTACACCACCGATATTGGCCTGGCTACCGACTGCCACAAAAAAGAAAGGAGCTTTGATGATTTTGGCAGCTACAAACATGGAAAGGATATGTATCAGCATCCAGACGATAGCGACTGCAAGTAATCCTACATTAGCACCGATGTTGAATAAATCTAATCGCATGCCAATCGTCATGATGAGAAAATAAATAAAGAGCGTGGCAAAATCAGTGCTCCCTACCTTTTCCATTTTTATAACAGAGGTAAATGACAATATGATACCTATCGTTGTCGCCAACAGAATTAGCCACAAGAATTGGGAAGCAAAAGGTTCTAAACCATGTGCAATGAGCCAGTCCCGGTGAGGCGCGAATACATTTGATATAAAACCACTTCCAGCATGCGCTATAGCGGTACCCCCAAAGCCAACGCCCAAAATGAAAGAAAGATCTTTTAAGTCGGCAGGCCTATCTTTTGTTTCTTTATACTTCAAGATACTCTTCTTGACATCTTCGATTAATGTTACATCCGCACCCAGCCACGCATCAATTTTTGCAGAAATACCAGCTCCATAAAACAAGAGCGCTGTCCATACATTCGCCACCAAGGCATCTATCACCAGAATGATGACAAACAGTTCCTCGGAACATCCATAAATCTCTTTTAAGGCCAGTTGGCTACTGCTACCTCCAATCCACGAACCGGTAATAGTCACCAAACCCTTCCAATAGCCTCCCTCCTGGGCTGCCAATTGAAAACTATCTGAAAATAACGATACGGTATATAAGGCAATGGGACCACCAATAATGATTCCTAACGTACCCGTAAAAAAAATGATCAGGGCTTTATTTCCCAGCCCCAAAATAGCCCTCAAATTTGCAGTTGACAATAATAAAATCAGGGATGCTGGAAGCAAGTATTTGGTTGCGAAACCATACAACCCAGAGTTTTCACCCTGGATAATATGGTAGCTATTCAGAAAGCCTGGGATCAAATAACAAAACAATAAGGGCGGAACGATGCCATATAATTTTTTCCAAAATGCATGATTGGATTCTGTACTATAAAATAGTCCAGTCAATAGGATTAAAAATAAACCCGCGATGATGGCATCATTTTCGATTTGGAAATAAATCATTTAATCTTATTTAAAATACTTCAACTACATACCAAAAATATGCCAACGAGCCGCCTTGGAATTGACCATTTTATCACCATCATGGGCGACGTCGGGCACCACAGCAATTTGATGGATTTTCTTTTTGGGTGAGTAAAGTTGAATGTATTCGTAATAAAATTGACCGCGCTCTAAACGAAAACGACCTTGCATATTTCCTTCGCAGGTCTTGTCCAAACTACTATCATTCATATTGACATCTTTTTCACCGAGAATATATGTTATGTCTCGCTTCAAAAATTGTTGCTTGATCTTGTCAACACCTACGATCGAAGCATACGGATTTAGCTTGTCCATCCCACGCGGGTAATCATTGAAACTGCTACACCCAGCGGTATCAGGTTTTACAAAAGTAACTCCTTTATCTGTTTGTACAGGTCTGCGATCATCCAAATACAAATAGGTAGATGGATTCATGACGATGAAATTGAATATATAGCCAGATAACCTTTTGGGTAAAGGCGTCATACCTACATAACGAGAAACAAACTGCCCACCTGCCGAATGACCAATGATGGTAATTTTCTTCAAACTTGGGAAAAGCTTTTTATTACATGCTCGGGCGATCAACGAATCCACTAAACTAAAACTGCTGAATGTCTCATCCATCTTACGTTTTTCACTTGATACCGATTCATCTCCGATGCGCCAATTATTCTTTACCCAAAACAAATGCGATGCATCATGCTTGTGGTCCTCTAAATCTTTTTCTGAATTAAATTGGGGGGAAATAAATAAGGTTTCATTTCCTTTATTTGCTGCATTGACCGCTTTTTCACCCCACTCATAGTAGTCTAATCCATTTCTCCTGGCACCGTGAATGTAAATAACCAATTGCTTAATGCTTTTATTTTGCTCAGCAAGTGGGTGATTACTGGCATAACGAAACGAATAGGTTTTATCGTTCTTTTTGAAAGAAAAGACACTAGGACATGCTCTTTCGATCGCTGCCGGCTTTTCATCCTGAGCATTTCCTAATAATGGAATGAAGAGGCTTAGCGCCAGTATTTGAAGAAGTGATTTCATAGATTTAGAAGGCTAAACAAAACCCTCCAAGCTAATGTACTTGGAGGGTTTTGATCTATTTAAATTAAAATATTGACTATTTATTTACTTCAGTCAAGCTAAAAATTCCTGGATCTTTAGGTGCCTTTTCATTCGCACTTAATTCCGACTGTGCAACAATGAATCGTTGTGGATATTGCTTGATCGTAGCTGAATTAAACGGAGGTAAAACAGCGATATCTTTTTCCTTCGATCCTAATCTTCTTAAGTCATCAAAAGCCATCAAGCCAGTAAAGCCAGAGACATATCTTTCCTCAATAATTTCACGAAGTAAAGCTCTATCGGTAGCGATTCCGTCCAGGTTTTCCATTCCGCCTTTTTCAAAGTCGGCTAAGGTATACGCATCATATCTTAATGGTTCCGTTGCGTTCAATCTAGTAAATGCTCTACCTCCAGCTAAATAAGCTCTTAGTCGGTTCAATTGAACAATACCTTCTGCTGTTTTTCCAGCTCTAACGGCTGTTTCAGCTAAGATCAAAAGATTTTCTTCAGAGCCAACTAACGTGATAGGTGTGTTAATGGCCGCAATACCCTTATTGTTGGAAGCTGATGCCCCATCAAATCGGTAATAGCTCAATCGCGCATTTTCCTGAGTTTTTGCGTTGTTTCGACCCTTGCCTAATAAATTATCTAGATGAGACCCTGTAAATCCCCAATATCCTCCACGTTGCTCAATCATTTTATAATTTAGATTTTGGCTTCCAATACCAAGAGCAGGCGGCGTGAAGACTAAGGCGTCCGCTGGCACCAAAACACCTAATAAAGCTTCTTGGTTTGCTTTATCGTACTCACGCGTATACATGTACAAGCGAGCTTTTAACGTACGAGCCACTCGAATCCATTTTTGGGTATTTCCTGCAAACATTAAATCTTCAGGAACAGCTGTGTTTGGAGCAGCGCCAAGGTCAGTGATTGCTTCATCTAACAACAGTTGCAACTGAGAAAAAACAAATTTTTGACTATCAAATTTAGGGTCAGCAACTTCTTCTTTCGCTATTTCCGTGTAAGGAATATCTCCGAATAAGCTGGCCATAGTACCCAATGTATGTGCTTCAAGTACTTTAGAAATCCCCGAATACTGTTTTGCTTTCGGGCTTTTAGCCGTTTGCTCTCTTAAAAGTCGAGCTTGTTTAACAACCCCCTGGTACGCATTCTGCCAGATATTATTACTTTCCTCAGCTGAAATATTGTATTCGGCTAAGCTTTTGTACAATAAAATCAATCCTCTTGTTTGACCAGTCCACATCCCACCAATACGTACTTGGTGGCCAGCCTGAACTGAAACATTGGCGAGTTCTATTCCTTTTAATAATAAAACTCCTGCTTCGAAGGAATCTGAGGAAATTTCATTCGGATTATCGTTGATTCCCTCTACAACTTTTTCACACCCTACACTACATATTAACAATAGCGATAGAGCTGCATATTTTATATTTTTCATCGTTTCAAATTAAGATTTTAAAAATTAAACTTCGCAGTAAATACCCACGAACGTGTACTTGGATTCGTGAAGTATTCAATACCAAATCCATTATCAACACCGGATTGATTTACTTCAGGGTCAATTCCTTTAACCTTCGTCCAGATAAATAGATTTCTGCCTGATACGGATAAATCTACTGAGTCAAATTTGGTAGCTTTTTTAAACTTCGCACCTCCTAAGTTATACCCCATAGATACCTCGCGTAGACGCGTCCAGCTACCATCGGTGATAGAGAATTCGTTAATCGCCGAACCACCTAAACCACCACCGAGTGTATTGTACCAGTTTTCATCCAATAAAACTTCGCCTGCACCGTAGTCAAATAGATTACCGCGCAATGTAGTTCCCGCTGGGAAAACTCTTCCTTGAGAGTTTTTAGTATCTTTTGTCAAGGTTACTTCATTACCTGTATCTCCATACGTTCCGAAAGCATTTAATACAAATCGAGTTCTTTCTGCAAAATCCCCACCTTGGAATGTCTCAAACAATACATTGAAATTCAACTTCTTGTAGTTTCCTCTTAGTCCAAGACCTCCTCTCCAATCTGGATTTGGATCACCAATAATTCCTTGTTGAGGAGCTAGTCTAGGGAAACCATTGGCATCTAGTGCTAAACTTCCATCATCATTTCTGAGTGCTTTACTTGAGAAAAGAATTCCCAATGGCTGACCAACGATTGCATTGGACGTAATGGATTGATCTGTCAGTGCCACTCGATCAGCCCCTGCCAAGTCTAATACTTTGTTTCTGTTATTGTTCCAGTTTCCGTACAATTCTAATCCATAATTAGCCTCTGCGATAATCTTGTACCCTAAGTCTACCTCTAGACCTCGGTTTTCCATTCTACCTGCATTCGCATATTTTGATAAATATCCAGAGCTTGGAGATAAATTAACGGCAAGAAGAATGTCCTTAATTTCATTTTTATAGTACGTTAAACCTAGGCTTAAACGGTCTTTGAAAAAACGCAAATCGGTACCTAACTCCATTTCCGTTTTAATTTCAGGTCTAAGGACATTATTTCCTTGATCATCATTTAATCTGAAACCACCTCCAAATTCATTGATATCCAACGCGTCATCATAGGTACCATACGTGAAATTCTCATACGTTGTACCAAATCTATAGGCCGTAGGCTGAACTCCCACCTGTCCATAAGACATTCTTAATTTACCAAATGAAAGTACTTTATTAGTCATATTAGGCAATTGCGAAAACTGCCAAGCTAAGTCCATAGAAGGATAAAAATAAGCACCTTTGATGGTTGATGCTGCTTCCTGCGTACCTGATAGACTTAGATATACTTGCTTGTAGAAATCAAATGCAAAAATTGAATACAATCTATTTGATCGAACGCGGTTTGTATTGTTAGATACCTCAAAAGGTGCAACGCTGTTAGTAAATGATTGAATTCGGCTATTCACCAAAAAGTTACGCGAAGCTGCATACAAAACATTTCTTTGACGATCGTTCACGTTATAACCTACCGTTGCGTTAAATCCGATTTTATCAGGAACTAAATCTGGGAAGTCGGCACGAGCAATCGCATCCAAGTTAATTTCCGAATTAATGAAGTTTTCATTGTCTAAGCGACCATTGTTAAAACTTGCTGAACCTACTGGCGCAAAGTAAACACGTTTGTCTACATAGGTATCGATACCACCGCGCAAGTCGATATTAAGCCAACTGATCGGATTGATATTTAAGTTCGTATTTGCATTAAAGCGATTAACGACTGAAGTTGCTTGTTGCTCATTAATGGTCCATAATGCATTGTTAAAAAACGGATTCACGTTGTTTCCTAAGTACCGTCTGTAACTTCTTTGTCTATCCGCCGTTGGAACACCCGTGCTTGAAAAATGGGTACCAATGTAAGCTGTTTGATCAAAATCAGCTGGCTGGCGAAGTAGTCCTAAATAGAGACCCGCCGTATTAGAGTTTTGCTGAACACGATTACTACTTGTGCGAATGTAGTTCGCTTTCGTAGTTAGATTCATGTTATTGGTAAAGAACGTCTGATTGTTAAATCGCATGGTAAATCGATCATAATCACTATTCTTAATGATACCCTCTTGTCCAAGGTATCCTAAACTAAAAAAGTTCGTTGTTTTTCCACTACCGCCCGTAATACTCAAATTATGCTCTAAGAACGAGCCCTTTTGAAACACTTGGTCAAAGTTTGAATCAACAAAAATATCTCTAGAATTTTTGGTGATGATTGGATAATATTTTTTTCCATCATTGCCTAAAAAATATTCACCAGCTGTATTAAATACGTCGGGGCCACCTGATCTTGAGGCAATTTTATCTCCCCATGAGTTTGAGGCAGTTGGATTAAATCTTCCTCCAGTACCCTGACCAAAAGTAGTTTGCATCGGGTGTTTTCTATTTATTTCATCCAACGAGTAAGTAGCTGAATAACTTACTTTCATTTTCTGATTTAACTTTCCTTGCTTGGTCGTAATCACCAATACACCATTGGCTGCTCTCGAACCCCACAAAGCCGCTGCCGAAGCACCCTTCAAAATCTGAGTCGATTCGATATCTTCTGGATTCAAATCATTCAAACGGGATTGTTGGGATACACCACCAGATCTCGAACTTCCAGAACCATATAAGTTATCATTAGATAAGGGAACACCATCGACAATCACCAATGGCTGCGATGAACCACCAATCGTATTAGCACCACGAATCTGGATATTTGTACCTGCACCTGGGTCACCGTTGGCACGAGCAATTTTAACACCTGAGGCTTTACCTGCCAAGCTATTCAAAATATTTGCCTCACCACTAGAGCGTATGGCATCTGCAGAAACGCTTGAAGAGGTAGAACCGGTCCGATCTCTTTTGGTCTTAAATCCAAGCGCATTAACTACAACTTCTTGTAGATTAACCGCATCTTCTTGTAAGATTACATTGATAAATGCTTGGGTTCCGATGGCAATAACCTTGGGAGTGTACCCTACCGAACTAACGTTAAGTTCTTTTGCATTGTCGGGAACAGATAGCGAAAAATTTCCATTTGAATCCGTAGATGTACCTACGTTTGTTCCCCGAACCAAAATAGAAACTCCGGGAAGTCCCTCTTGGCTTTTGTCATCTTTTACTTGTCCTTTTATTGTTTTTTGGGCAAAACCCGCGAATGTACTAAACAATAAAATGAGTAAAATAGGTAGTTTTAACTTCATACTTTATTAAGGGTTTAATTTTTTGATAATTAAAAATATTTATTAAAATCAAACATATAACTTATATTGCTTTTTTAAAACTAATTATTGCATTATTATCATTTTAATTTAAATAATAATTGATTAAAATAAGATTATTTCAGCGTTTTTTTGACTTGAAAGTCCCTTTAAATAAGCGTTCTTGAAACTGTATATAAAGAACAAAAATATACCCCTCTGAAACCTTACTTGCATCGCAGATGCTTAATCCAAATGAATAAACTATTTACTGCTCTCCTACTATTATATACTTTTTTAGGATATTCACAGACTCCAAAACCCAAATTTGAAGGGCAATCAGCCTCCAGTACCGGGAAAGTAGATACGCGTAATCATGCCATTATTCCGCAGTGGCGTGGCCAACAAACCATTGGGAACATTACGTTTGATAATGATTTTGCAGGAGCGAGACTCAATGGAATCACACAAGATAATGACACATTGTATACGGCAATCATCGCCGCTGAAAATTACCCCATCAATCCAAGTCCATGGTATGCATTTAAAGTGACTAGTAAGACTCCCAAGACTATTTGGGTACACCTCACCTATTTAAATGCCAAACATCGGTATTTCCCGAAGATCAGTCGGGATGGCAAAACCTGGCAAGTCGTTGATTCTACCGATTGCATCTTAGTAAAAGACCCTCAAGCAAAAAACCAAAATTTCCAAGATAACGCGCTTTCGGAGTCTGCCTATGTGCGCGTTCGTATCGATAGCAAAACAACTTGGGTTGCTGCTCAAGAACTGATGACCTCATCTATTGTATCTGATTGGTCGAAAGGAATTCTACAAAACAAATTTGTATCTAGCGAAATCATTGGAAAATCACCTCAAAATAGACCATTTAAATGCTTGCGTATTGGCGAAAACCAGTCGGACTCGAAGATTATGATTGTCATTGGGCGTTTACATCCACCTGAGGTTACGGGTCAATTTGCTTTGCAGGCATTTGTGGAATCGCTTTGCAAGGATTCTGAAACGGCTAAAAAATTCAGAAAAGAATATACCGTCTATGTGGTACCTATGATGAACCCAGATGGTGTTGATAATGGACATTGGCGACATAACACAGGGGGGATTGACTTGAATCGTGACTGGGAGGACTTTAACCAACCGGAGACTCAAATTGTGCGTGATTTTCTACGGAAAAAACTTAGTGGCACCCAACGTAAACTCTATTTTGGCATAGACTTTCACTCAACTTGGGATGATATATTTTATACGAATATCACGGAAAAACCTACCAACATGGACGGACTAATTACCCGTTGGTTTGAGTCTTTAGAGAAGACAATTCCAGATTATAAAGTAAATGCTAGAGGAAGCAAACCTACATCTGGGGTAATTTCTAAAGCATTTTTTAATCGAGAATTTAACGCAGAAGCATTGGTATATGAAGTTGGCGATAACACTTCTCGTGAGTTTACGACCTTAAAGTCAAAGACGGCTGCAGAAAGTTTGATGCGACTATCTTTGGAGTATTTGAAGTGAGAAGGAGTTACTAACCTATTTCAAAAAAACTCTTTACTGCTTACTTACTTTTAGCGAATGGGTATGCGTTTCAGTTGAATCTAAAATCTGAAGTAAATAGGTTCCCGCAGGTAAAGCCAGAACATCAAGCATACAATCTTCCATCACGTTTTCCTTTTTTAGATAAGGTATGCCATTCAGATCAAAAAGTTTAATTTTCGCATTGGGCAGAAAATTAGATGGAATCTTTACCCGTAGTTTATCATGCACGGGATTTGGATAAACTAGGGGCAAAGGCACTCCTTCCTCCTGATTTCCTGTAATCAAAATAGACACGGAGCTTGACAATTTACTTTTACATCCTTTGGAGTCAAACGCCATCACAGTATAAATACCTGAAGATGTGGCCTTAATCACGGATGTTTTTTGATCTGCAATTGCCTTCCCATTCAAAAACCATGCATAACTAGCCCCATTAGTTGCTGAAAGCTCTATAAAATTCTTTATTTCAATGATAGGGGTGCTCGGATTAGGGATTGTAGGACAATCATCCACATGATCCATCAGTCCATCTTTATCCGTATCTTTTGGACTATCCGCACACCCATTTGTGTCTACTTTACTACCTACAGGAGTATTCAAACATAAATCTAAATGATCTAAAACACCATCCACGTCTCGATCAAAATGAGGCGAAGAAACAACAAAAATAGACGTAGAGTACACGCTATCCTTGTCAGACTTAATTTTTAGTCGGACAAATTTCTTATCAAAATTATCTGTGATAACCTCCTTTTTATTTTGACCAAATTTCCGGTAAGTCATACGATCATCACTCTGCTCCCACGTATAAACGAGGTTCTTATTCTGATATTCCGCCGAATTAGTAGCAGCATATTCCACTTTTAAATTTTGAGGTAATCGCTGCAACGGACTCACCTTAATAAATGGAGTTACCATTCGATTAGGCACTGTCGTTAAGGCAATGGGTTTACTTTGACTAGTCCTATTTCCTTGTTGGTCATAAACTGTAACTTGGTAGTTATTCGTCGTATTTTCCGACAAATATGGAGTTATAAATGAACCAGCCACCGTTCGCCCATTCAACACGCGCTCCTCAACAAAATCACCGTTTAACTGCAAGTGAATTGAACTTAATGTATTTGCATTTGAAATTTTATAATCGATTTTCATCATGCCTCCTTGTAATTGAAGACTTGAAATTTCAACTGGAGAAATTGGCTGATTTAGCGCTTGATTAAAAAAATGGCTTCTGTTTATAATCAACGCATCTGCATAGGAAAGGCGAGTATAGTTTTGCTCATACGCGTTTGGATAAAAATTGCCTCGAATTCCCCTCAAGCCATTCCCCATCATATTCCCATAAAAATTTTCATCATTTCTAAAATCATGTGGCAATCCAAACGCATGGCCTAATTCATGCGCCAATGCACCTAAATAAGATGATGTTACTGAGCTAAATGTGGTTCCCTCAAACCAAGCAAAGGATTTATCTTTGACCAGTGGTATTGGACCCAAATCAGTATTCAATTGACCTGCATATGCCTGATTAGAAGTAAAATTAGATTCACTAAATAAGGCTAATGCATTTGATCCGATCATGGCAACTCCACCCCCATCTCCCGATCCAGAACCACCACCCAAAGCAGTCCCACCACTGATGGACCCATCTTGACCCATCACATGACACTCCGTAATAACCACCCACGTTTCTCCTCGCTTCCAGATACCGATACCAAGTTTAGAGGCTTCCGTCAATGACCTACCCCACATATCTGACCAGAAATAGGTATCATCAAATGTTTGCGATTTTACAGTATGAACAACTGGAGCTCTTTTCGCATCAAGCTCCAAAGTAAACGTCTTTTTGCCAAATCCATTTAGCTCCATTTGATCTTGATAGAACTTTTGAATTTGCTTCATCGCATACTGCATATTTGCGACTGCATAAGGTTTCGCTATTCGATTTTTGGGGATCAAATAAGCCAACCTAACAACGGGCTTTGTATTTGTATTTTGATTTGTGGCTTGACTAGCCATTTCTGAAAGTTGACTAAAATTAACCTCCATTTGACAATTTTCACCCAAAAGCTTAGACTGAGAAAAAGATAATTGCGAAAAAAGTAGACAGAAAAAAACAAATAAAATCCTGTAAGTCATGCGGTTTATAATTAAAAGCAAGGATCCGAAGGAAGGGCTATGAGTTACCCCGAAATTAAGAATAATTCCATTTGATTAAAACAATTCAAATGCAAATTAGGCAACGGGTATATCATCGCCAATGGCAAATTCACTGCTTTTGAGACAGCAAAATTAAACCTGACAAGTTAAAGAACGAATTGCCAACTAATTTACTCTTTCCACTCCACGGGAATCACCACCTCATTCTTTCTACCCCAAAATTGAAAAGGAGCATTATAGCCTAAAAACGAATATTCACCAGCTACTTTAATGCCCTTTTTTTGAATCAAAGCCAGTAACTCATCGCGCTTTTCCGTGATTTTTTCGTCATCCGCATAGCCTCCAAAACGAATGACAGCCACGTATTGCGGGCTAGACTTGACAATATGTACGCCCGAATCTTTTGGCTTAGGCAAATCTGACTGGCTGTATTTTTCAGGCATCACAAAACTCATCGTCGACCCTTGATTCCCAATCTCCATACGTACCGGTGAAGTCATCGCAATACTCTTGCCCTGATCATTTCCACCAAAAATGTACCCTGCTAGTTTGCGGAAACCACTGCTGGCCACCGACTTATAATTGGTCCCCTGACTGTAAATTTTGGCAAAGGTAGCTGAAGGATAAAAACGAATTTCAAATTTAGCCTCCTTGCGCACGAGCCTGTATTTTTGATTTTCAGTTTTTAAATTACTGCTCACCAACTGATACGATTGTATCATAAGGAATAAAAATCCAATGCTCGCGATGATGTAAAATACTTTCATGTCAAGGAATGTTTAGTTCGTACTGTCCTTAAACTGAATAGCTTAGCAAATAGTTTCCCGATCATATAAATCAATAGTTTTATTTTTACCTGCAATTGCCTTACTTTAAATCAATAAACCTCACCTATGAAACAATTTATAGTCATTGCACTGTCTTGCTTGGCTTTTTCATCCCAAGCCAAACCCAAAAAGGAAAAATGGATTCAATTATTTAACGGAAAAAATCTGAACAATTGGACGGTAAAAATCCACCACCACGAGGTTGGCGATAATTTTGGTAACACATTTCGCGCAGAAGACGGCATAATCAAAGTTCGCTACGATCAGTACGACCAATTCAACGAACGATACGGCCACCTCTATTACAACACACCATTTTCTCACTATAAACTTCGATTGCAATATCGCTTCACTGGGGTTTGGCGAAAAGATGCCCCTGATTATACGGAGAAAAATTCCGGTGTCATGTTCCACTCTCAAGATCCCAATACCATGCCCAAAGAACAGGATTGGCCTATTTCCGTCGAAATGCAATTCTTAGGGATTTTAGCAGATGGCAAACCAAGACCTACAGGCAATATGTGCTCTCCAGGTACCGACGTAGTTTTTCAAGGGAAAATCGACCCGAGACATTGCATCAACTCTACCTCCAAAACATTTGAAAACGAACAATGGATCACCGCTGAATTAATCGTACGCGGAGACGCACTCGTTACCCATATCATCAATGGTGAAACGGTTTTGGAATACACCCAGCCACAAATAGGTGGTAGAGTCGCCAATCGCTACAATCCAGCCCTGAAAATCGACGGAAAACTATTGAAAAGCGGTTTCATTGCTTTGCAAAGTGAAGGCCAAGAAATAGATTTCCGTAACATTGAGCTCCTAGATTTATCGAAAAAATAGACTGATGGTTAAAAATATCCTAGGACCACTATTTCTTTTTTTCATTACCGATGTACATGCGCAATTTCAAAAGTATACCTATGAAACTCAGCGCATGGGCTCCCCATTCCAAATAACCATTTCGTGTGCAGACTCAACCGGAATTTCCAAAGCCATCAAACGCGCTTTTCAATTAGCCACCCAGTTGGAAGGTATACTCAGCGATTACCAGCCAAATTCCGAACTTAGCCAAGTAAATCGCTTAGCAGGCACCGGTAAATTCTACCCCATCCACGAAGCTTTTCGAGCCATTTTAAACGAATCGTTCATCGCCAAAAATCTCAGCCAAGGCGCGTTAAATGTATTTGCCGGGAAACAAGTTGGTATGTGGAGACAAGCACGAAGGAATCAAGAAATGCCGGATGTGGTGGGTTTAGGCCAACTAGCCAAAAAGATACAAGGGAGTTGCTTGGAATTTTCAAGTGACTCTACTGAAGTTAGGTTGTTGGATTCCGCGTGCCAACTAGACCTTGGATCCTTAGGAAAGGGCTTCGTCGCACAACGCGTTTTAGAACAGCTAAAGCAATCCGGCTTCCCTTACGCCCTCGTGAATTCGGGCGGAAAAATCGTGATGACCAGTCAAAACCCCTCCAGTTTGGCGTGGGAGGTTGGCATCGAACTGCCAGCCTCTAACTCCCTATTGCCCAAAACCATTGCCCTCAAAAATGAATCCATCGCCACAAGCGGTAAAACCTATCAATCAGTGCGGTTAGCAGGTCAACATTTTTCACATGTCATTGATCCGAGAACAGGGATGGCCTTAACCCATGCCAGATCTGCGACAGCCATAGCGAAGGACGGGACGATGGCCGACTGGCTTGCCACAGCCGCCACGGTAATGACCTTGCAAGAAATTAAAAAATTATTATTAAAATTGACAAATGTTCGCCTCCTCGTTTTCGAAAATGAGTCTGGTGAACCCAAAATCCTATTCAACTATAATCTATTACCACATGAGGCAGCTGGTCTTCATTAGTTTACTGTTTTCCCATGGGATTTTTGCGCAGGGTTTGAAATCGTACCAACAAGCTATTCCTCAGACAAATGTTTCTTTTGACATGGTCGCCATTCCCTCGGGAAGCGTACAGGTAGGATCATCAAAAAAAGTAGAAATTCCAGCTTTTTGGATGGCTAAAACAGAGCTTACCTACGATGTATATCAATTATTTTTCGAGGAATCCCGGGACCCAGAACCCAAGCCACCCAAAGACGGCCCAGATGCTATCACGAGACCCAGTCCACCTTATATAGATTTCACTTTAGGGATGGGCAAAGTAGGCGGATATCCCGCCAATTCCATGCAACAATACGCGGCAATCATGTTTTGTAAGTGGATATACGCTAAAACTGGCATTTTCTATCGCCTACCTACCGAGCAAGAATGGGAATATGCCTGCCTGGCAGGAGCGCAATTACCCGGCGATAAACTTGGAGACTACGCCTGGTTTCAGGAAAATTCAGGAGATAAATACCATCAAGTGGGCTTAAAAAAACCAAACGCCTGGGGCCTACACGACATGCTCGGAAACGTATCTGAATGGGTACTGGATCATTATGATGCCGCCGTTTACCCTGGCAAGGAAAGCCCCGTTTATATGGACAAATACGCGGATGCCGTTGTCCGAGGCGGAAATTACCAGGATCCAGCCGTTCGGGTTAGTCCTACCGATCGCATACCGGCCGATCCCATTTGGAACCGACGGGATCCTCAGATTCCAAAGAGTATTTGGTGGAATGCAGATGCTCCCTTTGTGGGGTTTCGAATTATGCGTCCTGCGAAACAACCCTCCGCACAAGAAATTAACTCATTTTTTGAAAAATACTTATAAACTAAACCTCAAACGAAACAAATGAAAAATACCAGACGAGATTTTGTAAAGCAAACCGGCCTAACAGCGAGTGGGTTGATTTTAGCTCCTTGGGCAGCGAATGCTTTTTCAGGCCAAAGTTTAGTGAATGACACCCTTAAAGTTGCCTTGATCGGCTGTGGAGGACGTGGTACAGGTGCCATTACGCAAGCGTTGAGCACGAAAGAAAATATTCAATTAGTCGCCATGGCGGATGTATTCCGGGATCGGCTAGATAATTGCTATGGCAATTTGATGAAATCACGCGAAAAAGATGCCTCCGCTAAAGCCATACCGATCCGACAAAAAGTAGATGTACCTGAGGACAGAAAATTTGTGGGATTCGATGGCTATAAACGCGCTATGGAATTAGCTGATGTGGTGATTTTAACAACGCCACCAGGTTTCCGTCCCCTGCATTTCGAAGAGGCCGTCGCCCAAGGCAAACAAATTTTCATGGAGAAACCCGTGGCAACTGACCCAGCAGGTATCCAGCGCGTATTAAACGCTGCCAAAATTGCCAAGCAAAAGAAATTGAACGTCGTTGTAGGTCTTCAGCGTCACTATCAAAATTCTTACCGCGAAATCATGAAGCGCATCCAAGACGGCCAAATTGGCGATGTGGTATCCGCTTCTTGCTGGTGGAATAACGATGGCGTTTGGGTGAAGCCGCGTAAAGAAGGACAAACTGAGATGGAATATCAATTGCGCAATTGGTATTACTTTAACTGGATTTGCGGGGATCACATCACAGAACAACACGTTCATAACATCGACGTGATCAATTGGGTAAAAAATGGCTATCCCGTTCGTGCACGCGGAACCGGTGGTCGCGAGGTTCGCAAAGGGAAAGATTTCGGTGAAATTTTCGATCACCACATCGTAGAGTTTGAGTATGCAGACGGAACCATTTTAAATAGTCAGTGTCGGCATATTCCAGGTACTTGGGCTAAAGTAGATGAACACGTGGTTGGAACAAAAGGCCAAGTGCATTTTGACGCGGCTAAGATACTTGATCACAAAGGAAATGTGCAATATGCCTTCGACAAGAAAACGAAGGAAAATAATCCATATCAAACCGAACACGATGAACTATGGGCGACCGTAGCCGCGGGAGATTATAAGTACGCGGATGCCGAAAACGGTGCATATTCAACGATGACATCTATTTTAGGACGGATGGCAACCTACTCAGGCCAAGTAATCGAGTGGGATAAGGCCATTAATTCAGGCATCAACATAGCCCCATCGCGTTTCGCATGGGATGCAGACATGCCTTCAAAACCGGATGCCAATGGCCTGTATAGCATCGCTGTTCCCGGAAAGACACGCTATTTTTAAATAAATAAAACCCCACCTGATTCGAGGTGGGGTTTTTCTTTAATTGTTTGCTTTAGAATTTTCAAGCCAATGATGAATCATAGCGGCATACTGATGGCTGTTGGGCTCCAACATTAAATCATGTGAACCTCCCTCGATCAATTCCAACGTAGTACCATAGCGTTCCGCGGTTTGATTGAATTCATCTACTGAAATCAATGCATCAGCAGAACCACCCATCACGAGCATCGGTACCTTTTTAGGGACGCGACCAATCGGCATCATCAACTGTAGATAGGCCCAAAAAGATTCGGCACACATTAAGCCTGCATACTGCTCTGTATTTTTATTTGACCCAAACATTAGGTGTGGGTACTTGGTGAATACCCCCAATAAATTAGCTTGGAACAAGAATTTAAATGCCCCTGGATTTTGAAATAACACCCGAAGACTCGGCATAAGCACCCCGGCTGGCGGAACAGAGGACATCAAAATCGCCTGTTTACACCTTCCTCCTTTGGCCAAAAACCGTTGTAAAATCATCCCTCCCATGGAATGTCCGACGATAATGGGGTCATGTTTAAGTTTACCAACAACATCTGAAAGTGATTGTACATAATCTCCCATAGCAAAATGTATCGCTTTTGTGCTTCCGGCTACCTCGTGACCGGGAAGATTAAAAACCACGCAGGTGTACCCTAGCTGCTCAAAATTAGGAACAAAATATTCCTCCCAGCACCAAGCACCATGACTCATCCCATGGACAAAAACGATGGTATCTTTCATCAAACGAGTGATTTGCGCACGTAATTAGGCGGCAAGTGTTTTTTCAACTGCTTTGTAAACAAATGAAAATCAACCGTTATCGTATGACGCGGTGTTTTGATTTGATTCAAATGTGGATGCGTCACTTCCCGTTGGCATAATTCAGCGATATTTTCAGGCCGCTTCCACGTTCCTGCAATAGCTCTAGCGGCAATCTTACTCTGCAATTCAGCCGCCGGCCAAATACAACCCAAAGGTTGGAACATGCCCACAAAAAAGAGGTTCTCGTATTTCTCATGAAGCATTTTTAGATACAAGGGAACATCTCCTTCACTGTAATTCAAAAAGTCTTGTCGGAAAAATGGATGTGCCAAAATATACCCTGTACAAGCGATAATCGTATCAAACGCCTCCACAGATCCATCCTTAAAATGAACTTGTTCGCCATCAAATCGCTCGATATCTCCCTTCGGGAATACCTTACCATGACGTACTTTATACAACAATTCTTCATTGATTGTGGGATGCGTTCCTGTAATCGCATGTTCCGGTTCCGGTAATCCGTAGTTTTTATTGGATCCTGAAAAAATCTTAACTGTTAATTCCGAAAAGAAAAACTTCAACTTGGTTGGCAAAAATGCCATGCGCGAAGCCACCACATCACTCGGTTTACCGAAGAGGAATTTAGGAACGATGCGGTAACCGCGGCGCCAACTAATCGTTGTTTTTGCACTAACCCGACTCGTCTCTACCGCAACATCGCAAGCGGAGTTTCCCCCTCCGATAACTAAGATACGCTGATCCTTAAATGGCGTTGCATTTTTAAATTCATGGGAATGCATCAGTTTACCCGTAAAGTTTCCAGGATATTGGGGCATGCGAGGTTTCCAATGATGTCCATTGCAAACCACTAAATGTGTGAATACCTCCGTTTTTGATACGCCATCATGACTCGTTTGAACGATCCATTGATTTGATTCATCTAGCTCACATGATTCAACAAGCGTATTAAATTGGATGTGGGGATACAAATTAAATTTTGCAGCGTAAGCCTGAAAATAACGGCGCAGTTGGTCATGCGAGGGATAATCTGGCAAACCCGCCTCGAAATCATCGAAGGTGAAATCTTCATACTGCGAAAGCGTTTTCGAGCTAATGATATGCGTCGTTTCAAAGACACTCGAATGACTCAGCTTTTCATTATAGATCCAGTTGCCACCCACATTTGTGTTGTAGTCGTAACAAACCACATCAAGCCCTTCATCGCGTAAATTTTTCAATGCCGTGATGCCGGAAGGACCGGCACCTATCACACATACTTTTGTCATCGTTTTATAGGTTTAATCCAAACAGTCCATGCCGATCGGCGCGCCGTCGGGAATGTTCGGTGTTTGCATGGGTTTCCAATCGCTTGGGTTTGCTCTAAATTGATCAATCGTTTGAACCATGTATTTGGCCATCGTACTAGGGTTCTTACCATAAAAGGCACGAATTTTTTGTACCGATTCCTGCACCTCAGATGCGGCAAGTGGCGAAATCGATGGCGCATTTAATACATTAAGTAATGCTGAAAGTACCTTGAAATTGATCGTTTCTTGGGTCGCTTGCAAATAAGTGTCCGCATGCGATTTGAAAATCGTTGCTTGCGTAAGCCATTGTAAGGTTTCTGTGACACCTAATTGTTTGGCGTCAACGGCTTTATTGCCGGCCAAACGTGACAGTCGATCCGGATGAAGTAGAAAATCTAAGGTAAAGTCGGCCGCCGCCTCCACCCCACCGAACGGGTCAAACGTAATTCCTGTTTTTCCCTTAAAAGACTCCCGCGTACGGTCATAATTGAAAGCGCGCGGTGGAAACAAAGCTAGCTTGTCTTTGGGAATGGCTAGGGTTTGAGCATCCAATGTAGTGGTTAGCGTACGAAGGGCGTCGAATTGCAAATCAAGTGGAGCTGGTGAAAGGACGAGTTCCTTGCCTCCACGAACTGCGTAATTGTATTCCGAACCACCAATGATCTTGGACACGGCTTCTGTCTGGTAGCGATGTAAGAAATACAAGGGCACAAAAACATCTTCCAAATGTGAATAGGTTTCATTGGGACGAATGTTATTCACGGAGAAATTGGCAATTGCTTTTTGGCGAACAGTCAAAATATGTTTCAATTCATCTACGATGGTCGTTCCATTATCCCAAAGGTGCGCATAGATGTGTGCGCCACCTGGGTTACGGGCATCCGCATCGGTTATGAAACGAAGTCCTTTTTCATAGGCACGATCAAGAACTTGATTTAGTTCCGCTTGCGACGCATGTGCTCCATAGGCATAATCGACAGATACCTTATCCCAGTCCCCAATTTTAGTATCGTAGGCATGGCTGAAGTCCATCTGTTTTCCTTTGAATTCAATTTGTGGATGCGGGTAATCCATCACACTGGTATTCGCGCGTGCACTTGCCGCATAATTATGGGCAAATCCAAGTGTATGGCCAATTTCATGCGCCGCTAATTGGCGTATACGCGCCAAAGCCATGGCTAACATAGGTCCATTATGGGAACCATCCACCGCAAAAGGAGCATTCATGAGCGCTTGGGCAATCAAGAAATCTTGGCGAATGCGTAAACTTCCTAGACTTACGTGACCTTTCAAAATTTCACCCGTGCGTGGATCTGCAATGCTGGCGCCATAAGACCAGCCCCGGGTGGAGCGATGCACCCACTGGATTACATGGTAACGGACATCTAGCGGATCCGCATCCTCAGGCAATAATTTGATTTGAAATGCATCCTTGTAACCAATTGCCTCGAAAGCTTGGTTCCACCAGCGCCCCCCTTCCATCAAGGCAGAGCGAATCGGTTCCGGGGTTCCGTTATCTAGGTAATAAATGATCGGTTTTACTGCCTCAGAAACAGCTGCGTTTGGATCCTTCTTTTCTAAGCGATGACGGGTGATCCATTTCTTCTCAATGACTTCCTGCACGGGAGATGCATAATCTTGAAAGGTAATGGCATTTGCCCCTGAACGCGGGTCAAATAAACGTGGCTGATATTTGTTATCCGGCAATTCAATAAATGAGTGATGCTCGACCACTGTCACATAGTCCGCATTGGGAGCCACCGAACGAATCTCAGCACCGGTTCCATTGCCCGCAAATGTGAGGCGAGCTTCAAACTCAGAATTTTTTGGAAAAGATTTTGTTCGTTCTAAGGCCAGCGAACTTTTGGATTTATCCAAACTGTAAGTTCCTTGTTTGGCTTGTGACAAGCGTTTCAAAACACCGTGCACATCCTGCAGTAGGAAATCTGTAAAATCAATAAAATAGGACCCATTGGAAGCATGTTCGATTTTGAATCCGAACAGCACCGACTTCGCAAAGGCTCGTTGGACCGAAAGCTTCTCCAGCGGATTTGTCGTATTGGCCCGATAACGGGTATTGGGTTGAATGAGGAAAAGTTTATTCCCTTGTTTCTCGAAATAGACTACTTGTTCGTTGCCTAATTGGCCACGGTCCAAACCCAAATCGTTATTCCCCACCCCTTGCGCAAGTGAGTAGGCGTACAAAAACTCCTCATTGAGTTTATTGACCTCGAGGTAAATCTTATCATTTGAGTCATCGTAATAGAAATTGAAATAGCCGGAATAGGCTTTCATCAACTTAAGTTTATCGGCGATTTGCGCTTGGGCTCCTAAACTACTTAGGAGAAAAAGTAGGATAATTTTTTTCATGGCAGGTGTTAAACAGGTATGAATCGTAACGCCAAAATATTCAAGCGGTCGACTCATATTTACGGGTCCCAAATTGGCAATATATTTGACAAATTCCAACCGATAAATTTCATTGGCCCTGCGCGGGCGAACAGGTAAATTGAATTTATGGTCACCTTAATTAAATAAACCTAAAATTTAATTTGGTCGATTAAGTACCTCTCCGTCTCTAGCTTGCACATTCGTGTACTAAAAAAAATAAGTTTGCCTTCTCACATATCTGAATTCAAAACTAATTGATAATTAATGAGTTACGAGAGTGAACATAAACAAAAAGAGAAATGAAATTAAAATCAATTGCTTTATCAATCGTTGCTTTGATCGGCATGTCGTTCGTATCAAATGCACAAAAAACAGTTGTGGATGTGGCTGTTGGATCTTCAGATCATACAACTTTAGTCGCAGCGGTTAAGGCGGCTGGATTAGTTGAGACGTTACAGAGTGCTGGACCGTTTACCGTATTTGCTCCTACCAATGCTGCATTTGCCAAATTACCTGCTGGAACGGTAGATTATTTGTTGAAGCCTGAGAACAAATCTATATTAACAAAAGTACTTACTTACCACGTTATTGCTGGTACATTTGATGCTGCTACTGTTGTGAAAGCGATCACGGATGCGAAAGGATCTTTGGCGTTGAAAACAGTTAGTGGAGGTACGGTAACTGCTTCGTTGAAAAACGGAAAAGTTGTGTTAACTGATGAGAAAGGCGGTTCAGCTACCGTTGTTGCCACAGATTTGAAAGCAGGAAACGGAATTGTACACGTGATTGATTCTGTTGTATTGCCAAATTAAGCATCACATTTTCTTAAATGAGTAAAGCCACAGGACTTCCTGTGGCTTTGCACGTATTAGCTTCTACATCTGAAGACCTTGGGGTCAGCTCGTTTTTATCAATTAAAAATCAAATCATGTTTAAAAACTTTAAAGCTTCCGAAATCTTAATTATCGTCGTTGTCTTGATTGTCATTTTTGTCAGTGAATACCTGTATTTGGTCGTTGGCGATAAGGACAAGGCAATCTTCATCGGCTTATGGCCGCCAACTATCTTGGGTTTATTGAATTTCATCAACGCTAAATTGAAAAAATAATGGATATGGATATTATTTTACTCACAGCTGTTATTTCGACCTTATTTATCGTATTTATCATTGCTGTTTACAGGGAGTTTGCTGTCATGGAAAGTGAGACTTATGTATACCAAAAAGAAACGGGTCCTCGGGCAGGATTAGTTAATTTTGTGGGAAATCTTGCCGCGAATAAATCGCTAACACCCGAAGAAAAAAAGGTTATTTACCAAGCCATGCATCGCAACATCGCAGACATGGAATCTGACGGAGTATACTTTGACAATTCACTCAAAGAAATTGTATTAGATCAAATTTCGGTCTTGGCAGAAGTGGAGCCGAAGCTACCATCCCGAGCCAAACGAAAAGCTTAAATCTTCAATCGATCATTTTATTGATTCCTGATAAAAAAATGCTGATCATTTTAGCAAAATATAGTGAACTTTTTGATCGCACAGTAAGTCCGAAGCGCATTAGGATGGTAGAATTAACTATCCTACGACTTGCGTTGTTCGCTTTTGTGCTGCATTTAGGCTTTATATTTCTGGCTAATCATGTACACTATTTTGAAAATTTTCAGCACAGTTACTTGAAAGCGATTTACACGCCATTTAGCTTTATTCTTTTTTATGAGGTGCTGCTGTTGGTCATTATCATCCCCAAATCAATCTCTGAATTTATCGGGAAGCAATTTGAAGTAATCACACTTATTACCCTGCGAAGTTTTTTCCATGACATTGCTGATTTAGATTTTGGAAAAGCGCTTTCAATGCAAGACGTTCATTTGCTAAGTCTGGTATATGATTTAATTGCATCTTTAGTCATGTTGGCCGCTACGATGGTTTACTACAAATTATATCAAAAATCAGAACGCTCAGAAGTCATAAATAATATCGTAGAGTTTGTTGCCATCAAAAAAATGATGTCCATGCTGATGATGATTATCTTGTTTGTATTAAGCTTTTCGAGTCTGAGCAGTTGGCTCCATGCGCTTACCATCGCCATGCAAACCAATCAAAATTACCCCAATCCAAATACCGTCTTTTATGGAGATTTTTTCACGGTTATGATTTTTGTGGATGTTTTCTTATTGATCGTTTCTTTCATGTATCATTTTTCATTTCATTTAATATTCCGAAACGCAAGTTTTATCATTACGACCATTTTGCTCCGCATGTGCCTAACAGCCGAGAAACCTGTGACCTATTTTTTGATTTTTATCGGGTTTGCCTTTTCAATTTTGGTATTCTTTTTAATCAACAAACGAAAGCTACCTGACGCTTAGCTAATTCATACTTCATGGTGATGAACTTAGTCACTCGATTAGTTTTATACCGATTAACCAGCTAAGTTTGCACCATTTAATTCCGCCTAAAATCGATCCTATTTCATGTCTATTCCGGTAAAAATCTCTGTGTTAATGTCGTTGTATAACACGGATTTTGAAGTCAGCCAACGCGCTATTAGGTCCGTTTTAAATCAAGATTTTCAAGAATTCGAATTGATAATCATCGATGATGGCAGCCTGGATAATGACCGGGAATCCTTATTACAATTAGTGCAAACCCATGAAGACAAGATTGTCTACATTCGTCATCGCAATCAAGGACAGGCTGATTCGATTAATCGAGGCGTTTTAAATAGTAAAGGGGAATTCATCACCATACTAGATAGTGATGATGAGTATAAACCCAATCACTTGAGTGCGTGTCTCCGCGAGATGCATGACGTCGATTTGATTTGTTCAACTACCGAAACTATCGTTGATTCGCCAGAAGACTATTATGTACCTGATAAAAACGATTTGTCTAAACATATCCATTTAGATGAAGTGATATTATTTGGGACACTGTTTGGCCGGAAACATGTATTTAATGCCATCGATTTTGAGGGTGGATTTGCGGCAGATTCACATTTTTATGAGAAAGCATTGGCGCAATTTCCTACTAAAAAAGTAGCGCTAAGGACGTATATATACTACCGAAATAACCCCAATAGCACCTGTTCTACGGTTAAAAAAGAGAATCTAATTCTGAATAATTAATGGCGGGCAACCCAACGGAATTTCTATTGATGGCTTGTCACATCACCGGTGTTTATGATGTGAATCGGAACACTACCTTGGAACCTGACAATTACCGTATCATCCAATCTTGGGCTGAATCAGTTGCCGCCGCAAAAATTAAAGGTATTATTTTCCACAATAATTTGAGTCAAAAGACCTGCGAAACCTACACCAATGCGTATGTTTCGTTTGTTGGCATTGACTACAATCCCACATTTAACCCGAATGTATTTCGGTATTTTGTCTACCGTGACTACCTGAAAAAACATGCACCTGAAACACGCGGGCTCTTCGTTACAGATGTCTCTGATGTAGTACTCGTAAATAACCCATTTGAGGATCAAAGATTTTTCAATCAACCCAACGCGATATTTTGTGGTGATGAAGATAAACCGCTCAATAATGAATGGATGCGCGATCATGCCACACATTTACGGGAACAAATTGCTGATTATGCAGCCTATGAAAATCGTTTTGGGCAGGACACTTTGCTCAATTGTGGTATTATGGGTGGGCATACTTCCGTCTTTGGGGGGTTCTTAGAAAGGTTATGTGATTTGCATGAACGGTATAATGCAAACAATAAAACAGCTTATACCGGCGATATGGGGGCATTTAATTACTTGGCTCGCACACAATATACGGATCAAATAGTTTCAGGACCACCAGTTAACACTGTTTTTAAATTATACGAAACGGAGCGAACTGATTGCTGGTTTCGCCATAAATGATAATCCGCTGGCTCTTATGAAATAGCCATGTCCTCGGATAAGGGATTGATTTGTAATTGGCCTCCAATGGCTCTTAATACTTTCATTACCGTTTCAAATTGCGGCTTAGAACCATCTGAAAGAGCTTTATATAAACTTGGCCTACTTAACCCGGTTTCATTTGCTATTTTGGACATACCGATGGATTTGGCAATGTTTCCAATGGCAACAATTACATCAGCATCATTACCTTCAGCTAAAACTGTATTTAGATAAGCAACTATCATTTCATTACTATCTAGATAATCTGCTACATCAAATTTTGTCGTTTCCATCGTATTACTTTTTCAAATTGTATAAAATCAATTTGGCTCTTTCTATGTCTTTTTGTTGGGTTGATTTATCACCACCTACTATCAGAATAATTATTTTACCTTCTTGCTCTGAAAAATAAATTCGGTAGCCTTTAGCATAATCGATTTTCAATTCGCGAATTCCGTCTCCAACCGACTCATTATCACCAAAATGCTCACTTGTTTCTAGCTTTTGAATACGAACTAAAACTTTAGCCTTAGCTCTTAAATCTTTTAGCTTTCTAAACCATTTGTCAAACTCAGCCGTTTTTTCGATTAGGTACATTTGACAAATTGTATTCAGTTGGATACAAATCTAACTAAATAATCTGTTTAATTTCACTGACCTCTATCTTACGTACTGATATTTTCAACTCCAAGCGAATCGAGCAGAACCTTCTAGGGAATATTTAGTTACTAATGCGAATATTCATCTTTTACTCATATGATTAAGATTGCGTACGATTCGATTTATGCACATGAATTGCCAGAAAATCATCGCTTTCCTATGTTGAAATATGAGCTGATTCCAGGCCAACTAATCCATGAGGGAACCTGCAGTCCTGATCAATTTTTTTCACCTACTCGGTGTTCAAAACAGCACGTTTTACTGACTCATTCAGAGGAATACGTGAATAAATTACTAAATCAAGCCCTTAGTCCAGCTGAAATCAGACGTATCGGTTTTCCTCAATCCTCCGAATTAGTCCATCGCGAACTCATCATCACCCAAGGGACTATCGATGCATGTGGATTTGCTTTAGAAAATGGGATTTCGTTGAACGTGGCAGGTGGCACACATCACGCTTTTGCAGATCGTGGTGAAGGTTTTTGCCTACTCAATGACATGGCTATCGCGGCCAATTACCTACTGTGGACGAAACAAAGTAAAAAAATATTAATCATTGACCTAGATGTACATCAAGGAAATGGCACCGCACATTTGATGCAACAGGAACCGCGAGTCTTCACATTTAGTATGCATGGTGGATCCAATTACCCCTTTCATAAAGAACAATCGGATTTGGATATTCCCTTAGCGGATGGAACAGATGGGCCAACCTATTTAGCTATTTTAAGCGATGTATTACCCAAACTTTTCAAGGAGGTCCAACCTGACTTTGTGTTTTACTTGTCGGGCGTAGATATTCTAGAAACCGATAAATTAGGCAAATTAGCGGTGAGTCTGGAAGATTGTAAAATGAGGGATCAGCTTGTATTCCAGCAAGCCAAATCGCTCGGAATTCCGGTCGTGGTAGCGTTAGGAGGTGGCTATTCTCCTGATATCAAAGTGATTGTGGACGCACATTGCAACACCTTCCGTCTTGCCATGGATATCTTTAATTAAATAGGTTTAGAAATTTTCTACTAAATTTAGTTTGTAAACTAGCTAGCTTACACCTAGTTAGCCTAAACCTATTTTATAACCACATGATACGACTAGCTAGTTTTTCAGGCATGATTCATGCCACCTTCAAAGGACTCATTCTAGTATTCTGTTTGATCGGAACGCTAACAGCACAAAACCTCCGAGTGGGAGCAGCGGTCCGAGTGATAACACCAAACCCCTTATTACCTGTCTCCGGCGGTATCGGCATTCCACATCCGGTAACTGAAAAGCGAGGAGATTTATACGCTCGAGCCATGGTATTTGAACAAGGTACGGAACGTTTTGCCATCGTTAATGTCGATAACTTAGGCTGGACCTCTGTACTAGGAAATCGATCCAGAGCACGTATCAAGGGTATTCGGCCTGAAAATTTATTGATTGGCGCTACACATACGCACAGTGCGCCGGATGCCTATGGATTTCCGGATGCATCCGGAAAAAGTTATGCGGATTTAACGTATTTAGATTGGTGCGTCGAGCAAATCGCTGAAGCCGTTAATGAGGCTTCTGCAAACTTACAACCTGCTACATTGAAAGTAGCCATGGGTGAAGCCAAAGGTAAAATTGCCTATAATTATTATGCTCCAGCACTATATGACCCACGTTGTGGAATCATTCAGGCGCTGGCAAGTTCAGGTCCTCGGGCGGGAAAGCCTATTGCAACGTTGGTCAATTATGCTGTACATCCGGAGGTTTTAGGAAACTCAAGAGGTATTTTAAGTCCTGACTTGATTGGGCCGATGTATCAAAAAATCGAATCGACCATTGGCGGCGTCGCCTTATTTATGAATGGAGCCCAGGGAGGTATGGTTACGGCAGATACGCGCTTAACCTATGTGAAAGAAGGCGAACAGCAGCAAGAGGCGAACACCTGGGAAGAATGCATTCGCATTGGAGAACTTTTAGCGGTGGAAGCGATGCGCATCGTTGACAAAGCTCCAGTCTTAAAAAATCCAACAATCTACTGCACCTCTAGAAAATTAGAATTCCCCATTGATTCTGAAATCATGCGCTACATCCTGCAAAAATCACCTTTGAAATATGAGGTCACAAAGGAGAATTTCGTGACGACGCAATTGAATCTGTTGAATATTGGGCCCGCTCAAATTTTAACCGTTCCTGGAGAAGCCCTACCCAATGTGGGCTACTATGTTAAACGAAATATGCACACCAAAATGCCTTTCCTTTTTGGCTTAACAAATGACGCCTTTGGGTACATGCTCGCTAAAGTCGACTTCAATTCTTTCAAACGCTATGATTACATCACGCAAACGTCTCTAGGAGAAATGACAGCAGAAATTTACATGGAACAGGCGATTAAATTAGTTAAAGAAAGTCCTAAACCGCAAGATCAGTAGCTTGTCAACTGACGTTTACTTCGTATTAAATTCAACCAGTTACGTGGCAAAAATCCAGTGAGATGAAAAAAACATTCAGCCTTCTTTTCGTGGTTATCAGCACCTATTGTTTGGGGCAAAAAAATGCAGGCCAACCAGTCTATATCGATAAACCCTTCAACCAAGATTATAGTATTAAATATTACAATCAAGATAAGTCGTCCCTCAAGTCAGCCTTTACTGACCGCAATGGGGCCATCAAAATTTTGGGTTCGACGGGATTAATGCTACCCCATGATGGTGCCTTTTTATATCCGGGAAGCTTACGGCCAGACCAACGAAACCGTACGAGTAGTAACAAAAAAATTCAAAGCTTAACGGTACATGAAAATCAATTTGTTTTCATGGACGACCAGGCAATTTTTAGTCACGCTTGGGCCGGTACCCTGTATGCCAAACATGCGTTGGCAAATGCCAATATCCTCGCTGGCGGAAAGGATTTCACCTTTTTAATCAGTGATGGGTCGGAATTACATTTGGTCAATAAATCCAAGACGCTATTCAAAACGCGCATAGCCAACGAGCCTATTCTGTCCATTCGGTATGAACGAAATGGTGGCTTTTTTTGGGTGTTGACGACCCAAAGCATGTATCTCTTTGATCCGTCATCAGGGCAGTTGGTGCTCTGGGTTTCTGGAGCAAATTTCACCGCATTTGACGTATATGCTGATTCAGGGATTATTGGTACTAGTGACGGTTACTTCTCCGTTGATTTACGGAGCAAAAAACAAGGGGTGCTCCAACAAAAAATACCGGTAAAGGCAATAACGGCGGTAAAAATCATTGCGGATAAAGTTTGGTTTGGTTCGACGAATGGCGCGTTTGCCTTACGCAAGGATGGTAAATTCGATTATTATCAAGGGGAGCGATGGCTTCCAGGTAATCACATTGATGCCATTGCAGAAGGTCCTAAAAATTCGGTTTTGGTGGTTACAAATGGAGGTTTGGGTCAAATTTGTTTTAAATCGATGACCTTGCACGATAAGGCCTTATACTATGAGACGCAAGTTCGGGAGAGGCATATCCGACATGGATTTAATGCCTCATTGAACGGGATGGATCATGGAAATGTGTCAACTGGGTATTTATCAGATTCCGATAATGATGGTTTATGGACATCCATGTATTTGGGAGGAGAGATTTTTCGATATGCTGTGACGAAGGAGCCTGAGGCATTAGAAAACGTACGTGAAGCATTTGAATCAATGGAAAGGCTCTACACCGTCAATCCCGTTCCTGGGTTCCCGGCGCGTTCATATGAAAGACGTGGATTTATCGAAAAGCTATCAGATCCAGAACGCTGGCAGCATTCACCTGAACCGGAGTGGGATTGGAAATCGACGACCTCCTCGGATGAGGTAATTGGCCATATTTTTGCATTTGGTGCCTTAGCGGAATTGGTACAGGTGCCTGATTTACAAAAACGGGCTATTGTTTTGATTGATACCGTGATGTCGCATATTGTGAAAAATGATATGTATCTCATCGACTATGATGGAAAACCAACGTTGTGGGGGAAATGGAATCCGAAATATGTAAATGGATTTTCGATTCATATAGGAGATCGTAAGCTCAATTCATCGAATATTATTGCCATGTTACAAACGGCTTATCGGTTTACCAAAAAGCCCATTTACAAGCAAAAGGCATTTGAGCTAATGGAAAAATTCGGCTATTATGAAAACTTAATGCGACCAATGAGTCAAATTGGCCAGGCTCCTACGGATGCGGATCCATTCGCCAAAAACCTTTCAGATGGCTGGAATCATTCAGATGACGAGATGTATTTTGTGGGCTATTGGGGTTTATACCGGTATGCGTTTAATGATACCTTGCGGGCAAGTTTCAAGAAATCCATCCTAGATCACTGGGAAATGGAGCGACCTGAAAAAGAAGGAGCATGGAATATTTTCACTGCACTTACGGGGGCGAAAAAATTTGATTTAGATGAGGCAGCCTGGTATTTACGTGAACATCCGCTGGATTTGGTGGATTGGTCGATTCAAAATAGCCACCGTAGTGAAATCGTAAAATTGGCCCCCAATTTCAGAAATCAAACAATTAAAGAGGTTTTGCCACCAGATGAGCGACCGATTCAACGCCACAATGCGAATATGTTTACCTTGGACTACACCCGCAGCAATGGGACTTCTGAACATAGCGCTGGCGATATCTGGTTGTTGCCTTATTGGTTAGGCAGGTATTTACAGGTGATTAGTGCGCCGGTGGGTGGAAAATAGATTGAGCATCATGTAAACTTATATGTGGCAATTACTATGCTTGGTCTTTCATGAGATGTCCAAAAAATTCCTTAATTTGAAAGCTAATCTAGAAAATTAACCTCTGTGTGGCGTTAGATTTTGTTGATGCGCTGAAACCAATTCTTGATAATGGATATCAATTCTTCTTTAAATAAAAATCCTACAAAGCTTCCTAGTGCATATGATGCGTTTTTGAAGGATAACTTTGATTTAAAACCCCTATTAGAATCTCGAAATAAAACGGTTGATGTAAAAAAAACATTAGCTAAATACACGGGGGAATTTGGGTATAAACAGAAAAGGCATTTACTCAACAGGGTATTGGTGGGCTATGCAGACCGCCACATGAAAGATTTGGATGGGCTCACGCTAGATCAGGCCATTGATTTAATTTTCAAAAAACCAGATTTCGGAGAACCTGTCAATAATTACTATCATGATTTTCCGCCGGAAGCCTACAAGAAAAAATACTTGGTGGATGATGTAAAGCCTGGGGAACCATTCATCAGTAAACCTTACTCGAAACTAGAAAGAGAAGGATTTGTACCGGAATTCGCTGCTTCCGAAAGATTGGGTGCAATTGATTCTTGGGTTTACACCAGTATTTATAATCAACCTACCTCTGTGGGATGGAGATTCTTTTTATTTTTTCATACGCTAGTGCCATTTAAAGATGATGGGGGAAGACAAAAATCTACATATTATAGCATGAAATTAACGTTTGATGCGGCATGGAGAAGTTATAAAGATTACATAATCGATGTTACGCTTTCTGAAAGAATGCTAGAATTGCTGAATCTGAGATATAGCAAGAAAGAAGCTCCAGACGAAAATTTTGCACGCGAAATTCAAGAATTGTTCACGGTAGGAAAAAGACCCTTTTCTAAATTCACTGAATCCGATGTGAAAGCCGCCGCCAGATTATTTGTTGGCTGGGATTCCATGTATTGGGAAAATATAGTTGGCGAAGGTTATGTGACGAAAAACAACTACAATGAATCTAACCACGACACGGGGGACAAACAATTTTCCAAATTTTATGGCAACCGTTTGATTAAGGGTAGAACTGGCCAAGATGGAGGTATGATTGAAATGAAGGAGTTCTTCGACATGGTATTCCAAACGGAAGAAGTCGCCATTCATCTTTGTAGAAGATTAGTGCAATTCTTTGTTTACCCGATTGTGAATACTTACATCGAGGAGAATATCATCAAACCGATGGCCGACGTTTTGAGGAAGAGTAATTATTCCTTGGCAGAGGCATTAAAAGTATTACTAAAAAGTGAATATTTCTTTGCGGAGGAATTTTACAATTCCATGATCAAATCACCGATGGAGTATTCCATGGGGATGTATAAGGAATTTGAAATTTTAAAAGGACATGTAGGCTACGATAAATACAATACATTTTTCGAGGAGGACAAAAAGCAGTTTGATGCTAAATACTTAGATCCTATCTACCTATCCTACCGATTTTTTTCACAAGTAAAATTTCACTCCATTGGCAGACAAGGGTATTCGATTGGAAATCCACCTAGTGTCTCCGGCTGGCAAGCCTACTACCAAGAACCTGTCTATGACTTGATTTGGATTAATTCTGATTCGATTAAACGAAGAAAAGAATTAGGGGAATCCATTGCCAAAAATGGGCTCGATTTCTTTGATCGACCTAAAATTCGATTTGACGTGAATTTACTCCTCAAAAAAATCAAAGAACCAAGCAATATCAATTCATTCATTCGGGAATTGGCTTTTCTAATACTAGGTGTAGAAATTAATGAAAAAGCATTTTTACGTATTAAAAAATCTATTTTGGGGGACAACTTTCCAGATTACTACTGGACAGATGCTGTTAATTCATTTCAAAAAAACCCAAATAAAGACAACTTCAATGTTGTATATATACGAGTAGGACAAATATTATCTCAAATATTTGACTTAAATGAAATTCATGTTTTTTAGATGAAAAGAAGAGACTTTATACACAATTTTTCTCATGCGCTAGCTGCTAGTACGATGATGCCTCATTTATCGTACCTGGACGCATCTAAGAAATATACTTTACTTGAAAATACCGCAGATCCTGGTAAAATATTAATCGTCTTGAATCTTAACGGGGGTAATGATGGGCTCAATATGATTACGCCCATGGACCAATATGCAAACCTGAATAAGGTTCGACCCCATGTGATCATTCCTGAAAATAAATTAATTCAACTTGGAAAGAATGATTTAGCCTTTCATCCGGAGTTCAAGGATATGAAAATTCTTTTTGATGAAAAAAGAATGAAGATTATTCAGAATGTTGGTTATGCGAGTCCAGACTTATCACATTTTAGGTCTTCCGATATTTGGCAATCGGCATCCGATTTCAATGAATTTGTTTCATCGGGTTGGTTGGGTAGATTAGCCGAACATGAACACCCAAATTTTCCAGCCTCCTATCCTAATACTAAATTCCCAGACCCATTAGCGATTGAACTAGGATATTCGAATTCATTATTGCTTACTGGCAAAACCTCTTTTCCTGGATTTATAGCTGGAAATCCGGAAAACATCAATGAAATTCTGAATGAATTTGATACGAAATATCCAAGTACCTATGCTGGAGATAAACTAAATTACATTCAGACCATCGCCAATCAGTCAAATTTATACAGCACTGTTGTCAAAAAGGCATATTTAAAAGGAAATCACTCGGTTAAATTCCCAGATACTGAGCTCGGAGGTCAGTTTTATCAAATGAGTCGGTTAATCCGTGGAGGTTTAAACACGCGTATATATCATGCAACTCTAGGAGGATTTGATACACATGATTCTCAAGTAATTCAAAATGATCACACACAAGGTACGCATGCAAAACTACTCAAAACGGTAAATGATGGCATTATCGCCTTAATGAAATGCTTGGATGAAACAGGAGATTCTGACCGAATTATGTTGGTCACATTCTCCGAGTTTGGTAGAAGGATAGTTTCACGTTCAACGAATGGGACAGATCATGGAACAGCTTTTCCTATGATGATTTTTGGCAATAACTTGAATGCGAATGTCTTAGGCAAAAACCCTAAAATAGACCCTAAAATCACATGGGAGGATAATTTAGAAGCTGAATTCGATTTTAGACAAATTTATGCGTCGGTCATTGAACAATGGTTAGGAGGAAATGATGCCACCTTGAAAAATGTATTAAACAAGAGTTATACCCAAGTAGGACTGACCAAAGCATATGCAGATGATGATATGGACGGCATATTGGATCGGGATGACAAATGCCTTAACACTCCCATCGGTGCGATGGTAGACACCAATGGCTGTGAAGTTTTTACCTTAGCTCCTGATGCTATTTCGGTTTTAGCAAGCTCAACTTCATGTATAGGTCAAAAAAATGGCGCGATTACCATTAGTACGACCAACAAGAATTTCGAATATACTTTATCGATCGGTGATACCCGTGCGGGAGTCTTAACCAAAGCAAATAATTACACCCAAAAAATTGAAAATTTGGCCGTAGGCACATACTACATTACCATTCGGGTAGATGGTAAGCCAACCTATGAGCGAACATATGAAGTTAAAATAAGTGAACCTAAAGCGCTAAATGCGGTCACCTCAGTAGATTCCTTGACAGCAAGTTTGAATTTAAGTTTGAAAGGGGCTGAAACGTATTTCATCAATTTGAATGGAAATTCTACGGAGACGGTCAATTCAAAAATCAACTTACCCTTACAAAAAGGGCTAAATACCTTACGAATTACCACGACGAAAGAATGCCAAGGGGCTTACAATCAAGAGATATTTTTGTCGGAAGAGACCAATATTTTCCCGAATCCAACATCTGGTCCTGTCAAAATTTTCATTCCAGGAAACGACTCTGTAGTAGATATCAGTATCCATTCTATGTATGGCTCAACTGCCATGCAAACAAGGCAAAATATACCAATAAACCGCTTGGTCGATGTAGACCTGAGCGATTTGAGCGCAGGAATGTATTTGGCTAAAATGAGTGGCGATACGGTTAGAACAACGTGTAAATTGATAAAATATTAATCGATGAGAAACCTTATTTACCTGGTATTGATTAGTTTATTAGTCTTAGGATGCTCTAAAGAGGATTCGGCAGATCCTATGCCTACGCCAGTAGCACCTCCTCCGATATTAGAGATTGGCGAAATGAATTTAGAGCTCCCTGAAAATAACAAAGATTGTGAAACGGGATCGATCACGTTAGATAAAGCTGAGGTTGAATTTAAATGGAAAGCAGCTCCTAATGCAACTAAATATGAACTTCAAGTCACGGATATTCTTGAAGGCAAAGCAACTAATTTCCCTGATATTGTAGGTACAAAGAGAACAATCTCGTTAACCCGTGGAAAATCGTATGCTTGGACTGTAACAGCTGCTAATGCGGGTACCAAAACAGTTACTTCAGCCTTATGGAAATTCTATTTATCCGGTGAAGGAAAAGCTAACCGTGCTCCCAATGCAGCGAAAGCAGTCTATCCAATTCCCGGTTCTACGATAAGTGCAAATGCAGCTGGAAACGTTAAATTTGACTGGTTGGCTCAGGACCCCGACTCAGATGTTATGAGTTATACCATCCGCATCGACACATTAACTGCAAGTACTCAAAAGTATGCAGGCACTTCATTTGATACCAAGAATCCATTTTATGAAGTGAAGTTGCAGCCTGGCAAAATTTACTACTGGTCAGTGGTGGCAAAAGACCAATCCATCGCTGTCAAATCTGATGTATTTACGTTTAAGCTAAAATAAGTTTCAACAGGTTACTTTCGTGCCTGTTGAAACTTCTTAATCTTCATGGATTGTTTGTAAACAATGTAATAAGTAGGATCAAACCAATATTGGCTAACCGCTAGAATAGGTAATGTGGCTCGATCAATGGAGTCACGAACTAATTGTTGTTTTTCATGACTCATCCAAACGGTCCAATAATGCGGGTTTAGCTTATTACCATACACCTTCTCATAAACGGAGGGCCATACTTTCAATCTATTATTAATTGAAATCAAGCGTTTTAAATTTTCAGCAATGACCAATGAGTCTTTGGGTAACACATAGGAATGCTCAAACAACTCGCTTTCTAAAAACAGCTTATTTCTTTTTTCTACAGGGGAAAACTTAACTAGATCATACATTTTTACATAACCCCCTTCACTCGAAATACGACTATTTCGTTCTTCTACGACCCGCTTATATTCCTTTTTGCTAAGCCCCTCAGGTAGCTTGGTATATTCTTGAACAATATACGCAGGCAATGTACAAGAGGATAAGCCGACGCTCAATGCAAAATAAACAAGGTAATTTTTCAATCGCATTGACCTATTTATTTTCAAACAACTGATTAAACACCATCTTAAATGTATGATGCGTCTGTGCTCTAAAAGTTACCTCTGGACCATATACAAACAAGTTCCCTTTGCCCACTTTCGCTTGAAAAGCAGCAATGCCGTCCTTTAAATACGTCTGACCAAATGCCCAGCCGCTTCGCAAAGATTTATCAGATGCATACCAAGCCAATGGAATTAAATTGCCATGCGCAATCGCCTCCGCGGAAAGATTAAAAACAGGACTTGCACTGAAATAAACATCTGCTTTTGGCGTCATACCCCAGTTGGCCTGAACAGCATCATCTACCGCAACTTGCATGACACTACCTGGAATATAAAATTTCTCACCAGGCAAATCACGCTCTTTTCCAGCGACCACTTCAACTAAGGCATTTTTAACAGGCAAATTCAAGTGGTAAGCTAAGTTCGCACTTGACCCAATGGTGATAATATCTCCACCCTCCTCTAAGAAAGCACGTAACGAAGGAATCGATTTTGCTGCAGTAATTTTGCCCAATGTTTCTTGGTATTCAGCAGGAATATCGGCCTCCAAAGGTTCTCTACTCATATACTCACTCGGCGCTTCTGCTTTCACACTTGGAATGGCTCTGCTCACAAAAATGATTGCGTCAAATTTAGATCGTAAATTTCCTTTGTCTATTTCTTTGGCAAAGACCAATTTGAAATCAAAATGATGTTGCTCTAAAATCCAGCGCAACCAGCCTGACGGCATTGAACCTCCATAGACGTCCCAAAGACCAATGCGCTTCGCACCTACTTTTTTCGAATCTTGTTTCGGTTGATTTGCCAAAGGCGTAATCTTCACTGTGGACTTAGCCAGAATCGAAGAGGCCGCTGAACTGTGCGTGACATAAAATGCATCTTTTGTTTTGGTCACCTCTACACCCGCTTTCAATAAGTCATTCAACAAGGTAAATGAAGCATTATCTGAGGTCTGGAATGCATAGAAATTAGCTGCTTCAAACGCCGGCGTGCCAAATTGCAGTTGGCCATACGGAATCGTTTCCAAAGGCGCTTGCAAGTCTGTTAATATCCGATCAAACTGAATGCCCATCGTAAACGCAGGTGTCCAACCTGCCGAATCGTATGGACGTACCGGAGGACCTCCTGGATATTGGAAATCATTCGGGTGATCTTGCGGCTCAAACATGTCAATCACGTGTGGACGAAAAGCTTGATTGGTTTGAACCACAAACGATCCTTGCGGATATTTCTTTCCATTGAATTCAAAAGCCTTCGTTGCTTTCTCAACCCGAATTCCACTTTTTAACAAAATATTGACAAAAGTAAAACGCGTGGTCGATTGATCTGCCGTGATGATGTAGGCACGCGCATCCCGTGTAGCTGGATTTTTATACACGACACTAAACAAACTGTCGCTCTTTGACCTGAGATTGGTTCCTGCTATGCTGGTCAATTTCTCTACTTTGTTTGGCGAGAGGGTCCAATAATCTTTGGAACCAAGCTCAATGGATTTACGACCCATTTTGTAAATATTCATCAATACCTCTTCGCGGTAGCGTGTGGCATAATTCAGCACCGCATAGTTAAGCGAAAGTGAATAGTCGATCGAGTTTTTGAAAAACCATTTACGCGGTGTAATCGGAAAAGGAGTTGCCGAATTAGGGATTAAGCGATTGGGTACTAATGGAATTGTCTTGGGAGTAGGATCGCCGATAATCTCCGTCAAAAGACCGATAATATTGTGGTAATATGCTGTTGTACGGAGTCCGCCATTCCACCAGGTCGAATAAACAGATCCTGATTTCATCGTATACCCCGGTTTATCTTCCGCATTTAAACGGGAGCTCATGGCCGCACCTAAGGCATCGATTCCGGTAACTAATAATGGATCGTAGACATAATTAAACGGATCACGGTAAGGTGGCCCAGCGACAACAGTTCCCTCCGGACCTGTTTGATGGTGATTATACAGAATCTGAGGCATCCACTCGATGTATTGTTGGCGCGACATATTTGCCGATTCGCTCATATTCATCATGTAGAAATCGCGGTTATTATCATGTCCGATGTATTTTTCGTACAGCCTTGGCAAGAATTCTGTAGACCGTTTTAAGGTATCTGGCTTGCGCATGTACCAGTTGGACACTAGCTCTTGTCCGTCCGGATTCGCATGCACAAATAGGATGATGGTGTTTTCCAGAATACGCTTTGTCTCCTCGTCTGTGCGCGTCGTAAACTGATAAATAGATTCGATCCACTGGTGGATACCTACTGTTTCGGTTGCGTGCAATCCCCCATCGATCCAAACAACGGCTTTGCCTTCTTTGGCTAAGGCCTTCGCTTCGGATTCAGAGAGGCCTTCTGCACGTGCGAGGCGCTGCGAGATGGCTTTGTATTTGGCTAAATTCTTGATGTTTTTGGGATCGGAAACAATGACCATGTACTGGTTTCGTCCTTCTTCAGTTTTCCCGATGGATTGCAATTTTACTCGGGGCGAAGCTTTCGCAACTTTTTGCAAGTAGGCTTCGGTTTGGGAAAAGGTGGCTAGGTGGTAGTTATCACCGATTGAAAATCCAAAGTGTGATTTGGGACTAGGCACTTGGCCAAAAATGATGTGGGATACGAATAGCAGTAGTAAGGTGATTTTTTTCATCGTGTTGATTCGGGTAAGTTTTAAAGGTAAATAAAATGTGTTAAAAACCTGACCGGAAATCTAGAAATTCAAATTATCAAGTAGTTGATAATCTAACAATCAAATAGGTTTTCTCATACCACCAAGAAAAGGAATTCGTTGGGCTAGAAAAAAGCAACATGGAAAATCAAATTGAAATATTCGATAGCAAAGATGGCGTCAAATTAAATGTAGTATTTCAAAATGATTCTGTTTGGCTGAGTCAAGAGCAGTTATCAATTCTATTTGATCGAGATCAATCCGTAATTTCAAGACACATTAATAATGTCTTCCATGAGGGTGAATTAATTCAATTTAGCAATATGCAAAAAATGCATATTGCTAAATCAGACAAACCAATTTCAAAATTTAGTCTAGATGTAATTATATCTGTTGGATATCGAGTCAAATCAATAAGAGGCACTCAATTCCGCCAATGGGCCACACAACGCCTAAAAGATTACTTGATTGAAGGCATTGCGCTAAATGAAAACCGACTCAATCAGAAAAACAAAGAAATTCAAGTACTGCATGACGGAATTCGCATATTAAGTCGGGCGATAGAGGAAAAGCTGAATACATCGACGGGTTTTGATTGGCTCCAACAGTTTAACCAAGGACTACAATTACTCGATGATTATGATCATGAGGCGCTTGACACCTATGGAAATCATACATTAACGACGTCATACCCCAGTAAATCTGAATACCACGATGTTATAAACATCATGCACAATGAATTCAATTCAAAGGTTTTTGCTAAAGAAAAAGATGCGGGATTTGATAGCGCCATCAATCAAATAAAAAAAGGTTGGGGGCAAGCCGACTTTTATCCTTCCGTCGAGGAAAAAGCAGCTATGTTACTTTACCTCATTGTGAAAAACCATGCGTTTGTCGATGGGAACAAACGCATCGCCGCCGCCTGTTTTCTATTATTTTTAGACAAAAACAAACTGCTTTTCAACTCAGAAAGAAAACCATTGATAAGCAATGAAGCATTGGCTGGGTTAACCCTTTTTGTCGCAGTGAGCAATCCTGAAGAAATGATAACTGTAAAAAAACTTTTATTGAGCGTTTTAAACAGGTCGTAAATGAACCCTCGCTAACCTACGGATTTGGTAAACTTTTCATCACCCAGGATTTAAAATCGGTACGAATTTTGGTAGGTGATGTGGATGGCCGTTGATATAACACCATAGCAACGAGCTCATGTTTGGGATCAATAAAGAATATCGGACCAGTAGCTCCACTCCAATAAATCGTTCCAGCGGGGCGTGGGTCATTCCCGATATCCTTGCGTTTAATCGCATAACCAAACGTAAATCCATTATTCTTCAAATCATCCGTAGGCGTAATAGCCGCCTCCAAATTCAACGGTGTTTGATCCGTTTTCATCATCGCAATCGTGGAAGGTTTAGCTATTCGCACCCCATTCAACTCACCATCTTGGAGGACCATTTGGCAAAATTTAAAGTAATCTACCGCGGTCGAATGCAATCCACCTGAACCGGAAAAATACGTTTTTGAACCGCTAATTCGAATACTTTTCTCAGAACCTGGATCTAACAATGCCAAACCTCCTTTACCATCTGGTTGATAGTAGGACGTAAAGCGAGGCGCATCTTTCGGCTCCAAGAAAAAATGGGTATCCTTCATCTCTAACGGATCTAAAATTCGTTTCTGAACAAAATCCTGAAAAGGCATGCCACTGAGTACTTCAACAATACGACCAGCTACCAACAAACCTGGACCATAAATCCAACCTTCACCTGGTTCATGCGTTAGCGGTAATTTGGCTAATTTCTTCACATAATTTTCAATATTACTATTGTAGACATTTTTCGTAATGGCCGCGTAAGCTTCCGGCATATTTCCTCCATAGGCACTTGGCTGGCCAGTTGTATGCGTTAGGACATGACGAATCAACAAGGGCTTAGTTGCTTCTCGAGTCTTATACATCCACACCCCATCCACACTATCTTTGGTAACTAAAATTTGTTGGGAAGCAAACTCAGGCAAATACTTGCTCACCGGGTCGTTGGGTCTACACTTACCATCCTCCATCAACAATAACAAAGCCAGGGACGCAATCGGCTTGGTCATAGATGCTAGACGAAAAATAGCATCTTTTTGCATCGGAATATGTGTCTCCATTTGTGACTCACCTTTCGCTTCAAAATGAACGATTCTACCTTTTCGAGCGATTAATGTAACTGCGCCAGCAATCTCTTTTTGTTGGATACTTTTGGACACCTCCTGTTGGAATTCATCCAAAACTTTTTGGTCAAATCCCAGAGCTTTTACCTCAACTGGCTTAACCACTTCCATGGACACTTTCTTGGTGGCAGCAGGTTTAATGCCCGCATAAACACCTTTTCTAAACTCATCTCCAAAATAGAATTGATATGGATTTGGAGCTGCTAATGAACCTATTTGGGTCATAAAAATACCAATCACCTCATCTTTTGGATTGACAAAAAAATGTGTTGAATTAGCTCCACTCCAGAAATATTCTCCGGCAGAGACATTAGGTTTATTAGCCACCATCGGATTAGTCAAAATACCAAAACCCAAACCAAATCCATAACCCGGTTCCAGGTTAGTACTTCCATCTTCATCCAAGGAAATACCATTGGCAATGCGGTAAATACGTGAATTCTGATCAGGCTTACGGGTCAATTCACCCGTAACGTCTACTTGCATCAAGTCCACCGTTTCTTTCTTCAAGATTCGTTTCCCCTTCAACGTTCCGCCAAAATAGAGCATTTTAGCAAAAGTTAAATAATCCTCCATGGTACCCCATAAGGCATTCACACCAGCATGGACAGTTACATGTGTGCTTTGAGGTTGCATTTTCGCGCGGACCAACTTCTTTCCGTTTTCGAAATCGTACACCACCATCGCCCGCTTTTCTTGCTCCGGACTTAGATTATATCCCATATCCTTTATACCTAACGGCTGAAAAATAGTCCGCTTCAAATAAGCATCCGTCGTTTCACCAGCTAATACCTCGATTAATCGAGAAGCAACATCTGGGCCAAACGAATAATTCCATTTGGCCCCTGGCTGATAGGATAAGGGAATCTTTGCCAAGGCTGCCACACGTCTTTCAATCGTCGTCAAACTTTGGTCAAACAAAATTGTGTTCCATATTTCCCGATCCATTTTTAACTGCGTAATTCCATGGGACATGCCAGAGGTATGGCTAATCAGTTGTTTAATCGTGATTTTGTTTTGAGCAGGCTCATTTCCACTTGACATACCTTTATGGACATCATTCACCACGCGCAGATTTTTAAATTCAGGTAAATAGTTTTCAACAGGGTCGTCTAACTGGAATTTACCTTGCTCATAAAGTGTCATGAGTGCCACCGTGATAATGGGTTTTGACATGGATTGCAGGTAATAAATTTCTTTACCCGTCATGGGAATCTTATTTTCGGCATCGCGAACTCCATAAAATTGGCTGAATACTACTTTATTCTTGTGATAAACGAGACCATGTACGCCTTTCAGTTTATTGGCCTGAACCTCAGCTTGTAAAAAATTAGCTAGGGATGTGAAATTTTGACTTTGAACTGTAAATACTAATCCAATTAAAATTAGCAAGAGAGCGATTCGACGAAACATATTTTTCATAACAAGGTTATTTTCACAAATAGGGTGCTTGGTAAATTTTACAAAACCAAGCACCCCATAATGTTTAGAAATTAAAATTAAATAGGGCTTTTGACAAAAAGCAATTTACTATTATTTCTTGTAGATTTTTTAATCTTACTGACCAGCAACTCTGCTTAAATGATCCAACCGAATCGTGGTACGTAATTGACTCGCTTTCTTATTTAATTCGGCCAATTTCGTTTGTCCCTTCCGTTTTGCATTGCGCTCTTCTTGGTGCGTGTAATATTGTAAACGTGATTTATCAGGAAGAATCATCATGTACGTATTATTTGGATAACCATCCACCGCTTTGTACATAATGTAATTGTACGAAATACCAATAGCCTTATCTTCTGCGTTCGCTTGCTCTATTAATTTATCGTATTCAGCCATCTTATCGAACGGAACAGTAAAGAGTACAACCTTCCGGAAATCGTAGTTCTCCACTTTAAAATCAGGAACCATGACCGAAATATTTGTCGCTTGTACCCAAACAGAACGTTGGATAGCTTGTGAGCGATTTGCGCTATTCTCGGCAGTGATGCTCTTTAAATCCGAGGCAGCTCTTTCGGATAAACTTGAGCGTGAGCCAACATACTTACCCAAATTTTCTTCACCTTTTACAAAAACCATACTGTAGGTTCGACCCGACTCGGAGGTATGTGCTGCAAAATTATATGTTATACCTTTGGTCGCCGCCACCCACCAATTACGAATAGCAGGATAGTTTTTCTTGTAAATGTCGGTATCTAATACCCTACTTTCATTCATTAAGAAATAGGTCTTTTCGGTTGATTGCGCTGTAAGCTGGAAGGCAAACAACAATGTCATTAAACTGAGTGTAATTTTTTTCATGATGGGTAAAATTTAAATGAAACAATTGAAGCTCCAAGTTCTATTTTACCACGTAAATCAACCTTACGCAGAGTGCAGAAGTTTGTCTCGATTTTTAGTAATCTTGTCCAAAAAAAGGGGGAAGACTCACGTCTCCCCCCTATCACTTAATAAATAATTCGATTACTCACCAGCAGCAGCTCTAGCTGCTAACTCCTCCATAATTAATTTGGTATCATACAAATGGATGTCACGAACAACCTTGTCATTTTGCCACAATATTATTATGGTCGCAATTGCAATACATCGTTTTACGTCTAAAAGATTAAGGTAAAAGGCGTCAGTTTGATGACAAATTAATAGCGGAAGCTAACTTGAGAATTAAACATTTTCCAAATAAAGAATTAGGACCAAACCAAATGCTGAACATTAAGTCAACTCATTCAATTCTTTAAGGTAAAAACTGGGATTCACCCCCATGTATTTTTTAAATGCAGCATAAAACGTCGAACGGTTCGCGAAGCCACTCTGGTATATATACGTTTCAAGGGTATATTGATCAAAAGATTGTCGCTGCTCTAGAAAATAATGTATACGCAACCGATTGATTAATTCCACAAAAGAAATGCCGTAATAGGTTTTTATATATTTAGATAACTTAGCAGAGGTCATATCAGTCAATATTGCCAACGCGTTTAAATCCAGAGTTGAATCCAAAAAAGCCTGAGAATTTTTTATCTGTTGATCCAACTTTACCGCTATTTTATCTGTTTGATATGCTGCCAATAAATTAGGTACAACATCTAGTACGGACGGAGTAACTTTATCGACAGGTAATATGCACCCATCTATATTTTCTTGCACATTAGGTGTCGTAATAAAATACCCAAACAAGATAATAGATAGAATACATTTGATTAATTGCGATGGTGGATCAAAGGAATTATTAATAAATAAATTGAGGTACTGATACAACTGAAGCAAAAAATAGACGGTGACAGCTCCCGCTAATAAATTCAACCAAATCAACGATTGCCTATTGATGTACGCGTATTCCATTCCAAATTTCTTTTGGGTAAAGAAAATATAGCCTACCGATACAAATCCATACGCAACACCCGCCAAAATCGAAATGGGCTGCACAAATCCAGCAGGTATCCAACCGGATGGTGTGTTTATAAATGAATTATTCTGCACATAATACGCATCCAAAATAGCTTTTTTTGATGGGCTATCTAATAGTAAATCAGGTAAAACACCCACGAATACCAAGATTGGAAAAACAAAGTGAAGCCAATCTACCCCCCGCATTTGAATCGTGGGATTTAGCATATTGCGAACATATAAGAACAAGACAATCGGCAAGAAGGCCCGGATGACATTGGGCGTTCGAAGTAAAAAAAGCATATTATAAATATGCTTTGATGTCAATGCATAGATGTAAAACTCCAAAAATACAAGAGCGAAAATAATGTATAATAGCCCATATATGTGGGAGGAACGACCATAACGAACCAATAAATAACAAATAAAAAATAACCCAATGCCACTTGTTAAAAAAGACAGGTAGGGAATAAAATCAAACATAGGTTACTTGATATTGTATTAATTTAAAGTAGAAATTCAGGAGACTTAGGGTGCAACGAACCCACTTTTTGCCAAAGCTTCAAATAGTTTTTGAACCTTTACTAAACCCTTGGGATCATTGATATCGTAATAGCGATAGACCTCCAAATCAGTCTTATGAATTCCATTTTCCTGAATCGCTCCTTGTGATTTGTACTCTCCTATCACCCAGTCGGCCACAATCTTATAGCTTACTTTATCATTTTCCTTAAATCGAAATGCCCGATTCAAGGTCACGGTAGGTGTATTTGGATTAATTCTCGTCTCTGGATAGCCCTCTAATTGAGTATATTCCGTTGGCTTACTCGTTGCCGACATGGGACTCCCGGCAATAATGATCGGTTTATTTGCGCCCTTAAAGCGCTGTACCGCACGCAAAGCCATTAATACGGAAGTTTTATGGTGGCCATGTTGGCCCGCATGTGGTAACATCGTAATTACAAAATCATACTCGCGGTCAGCAAGTAAGCGATCCATTCGCCGCTCTACATAAGGAATATCCCAATTTTTACCTGAAATATAGGGCTTGGGGTCAGTGGTATACCAATCATCCGGTTGCTCCATAAAGTAGATATTTCGTACCCCCATGATTTTACCCGCGTTCAGAATTTCTTGCTTTCGCAACATAGGTAAATGGGTCCTCGCCACAACGGAGTCTGTCAAATCCAAATTGTAATACATGGCTCCCAATTGAGAATCCGCAAATCCACCTCCACCATCGGTCATGACAGCCATATCAACGATACCCTTTAATTCATGTGTGATTTTAAACATGGTTACCGAAAATCCAGTTTCATCATCCGGATGGGCGGTGACAACGAGAACTTTGGGAGATTGTGCTTGTACTGATGTAGCAATCAAACAAGCTAGTAGCATGAGGATAGGAAATGTATTTTTCATAGGTTTATCATAACTATTGCGAAAATTTTATCAATAAATTACTCATTTAACAGTTTTACTAATTTTCAATACTTGTGTTTTACCAGTTAATTCAGATACCAATTTTAGCAAATAGTTACCTGAACTTAGAAATCCTAAATCAATTTGAGTCTCATTTGTCACCAATGACCTTCGCCAAAGAGAAGCACCTTTCAAATCAAAAATTTCTACTTGAACAAAAGTGCCAAAATCGGATGGAAATTTGATCTTAATTTCTTGTTCAAAAGGGTTTGGAGACAATTCAAATGCCTCTTTTTCAAGCAAAGTAGATAAAATAATTTCACAACCTTTTGTATCCACTTTAATTCCAGCCGGTGTCGATCCACAAGCATCATTTCGATTAATTACACCATCTTTATCATCATCACCGTTAGGGTTAAGTGAAAGAATAGAATAGAATACCAACTCATTTGGTTCTGATATAGGCCAGTTCAAATTTGGTTTACCAATTGAAGAAACAAAGTCTACGCCATTTTTTCCATCTAAATCCACAGGATACATCTTATTTGATTTATTGGTAATGACAGCATTAGGATTTCTTGTCTTTTCATAACCTTCCATTTGCCAACTTTGAACCCAAGCAAACTCACTATCATCCATAAGCTCCAAAACACCTTTATTATTTAGGTAAATTGTTGCTCCATGAGTTGACCCAAAATCTGTACTCGAATGAATGATATCATTAACTCCATCACCGTTTGCATCAGCAATATATAATGAGCCCTCTCCGTGTGCTTTATCCAAATAAGGTTTAGATTTAACTCTAATACTGGTTTCATCTATAAATTTACCATCGCCATAATTCATTAATACTTGTAAATGTCTGCCCTCATAATACGGTTCGGCCTTAGTAACAGCAAGTATAATATCTGGAAATCCATTTCCATCTACATCATGAATTACAGTGTAATTAAACTTGGTAATACCAGCTCCAAATCTTCCTGCAGGCAATGGAATTAAACTTCTATTTGACAATGACTTATCCCCAGATTTACTTAACAGAATAAATCCTGACTTAGGATTAGAAGATCCTCCATCAGCATACATGCTAACTATATCTCCAATTCCGTCTTTGTTCAAATCACCTATAGCAGAAGACATGATATAAAACTCAAAAGGACGCATTTCTCGTGGTAATTGTTCACTTGAATTTTTAAAGTTCCCTTTGCCATCATTTGTTAATAATAACTTCCCAGTATAAATATCTGGAAAGCCATCTCCATTAACATCGCCTGCAGACAAATCGTGTCCAAACGAAAAATCAGTTGGTAATCCACCTTTTTCTTGACCCTCAATTTGATTAGAAGCATTCCTCAACCTTCCATTTGGCGTACTTAAAGCCAAAGGTATTGGTTCAAATTTTGTAGTATACGTTCCCTCAGGATTCCGCTTAATCAATCCCATTGACGCAGCAACAATATCGGATTTGCCATCCATATTAAAATCAGTCACTGCAGTACGGTAAGCAAAAAACCTTCTCAGCAAAGAATCATTTTCTATAATTTCTGGGGCATACCTGAGTGATCCGTCACCATTATTCAATAAAATCGAAAATGATGCGCGAACATTGCGTTCCAACGTGTGTGGAAAAATTGCCCAGGTGAAAACAACATCTTGTTTGCCATCTCCATTAAAATCCCCAACTCCCATATTGTGAGGGTCTAATCCAAACCAACCCGCTGGGTTAAAATCAGTAAATGAAGGATAGTAGTAAGGCTCGTGTTGCTCATTGATTTTTGTGCCTAAAAAACCAAAAGAACCAACCTTATACATTGGGGTTTCTTGGAAATCTTTATTTTGGCCTAAAGACAAGCTACTTTTAAAGAACGAAATAGTGTTTATCGGCTTTATTGTAACCTTCCCAAACAAAGGAATTAAATCCATAACATCATCTGATGTCCCGTAAGTATTATCTTTCCCAGGTTTGGTACTTAGGGACACTATATCAAGAATCTTATCTTTATTAACATCTATTGGATATGCTAGTGGTGCAATAAACTTTTGACCTTGATTTATTTGATCACTATTAATCGGCGTAAAATAATTTTTTCCATTATTTATTAAGATGATTGGCATAAATTTCGATGCGGGATCCCAGCTTTGAGCCATGAAAATATCATCGTAACCATCTTTATTCATATCGACAAACAACAAATCTTTAGGTTCATTTTTATTGTCTGAACTATAAATTGTATTTACCTCCGCCTCTAAATTGGAATCGTTCTGAATGAATAATTTAGTCTTGTCAATAAATTCTTTGCCTCCAGAATTGATCAATACCTGAAAAGAAGTCCCACTCATTGGATACTTTGAATCTGATGTTCCTGAGCGACAAAGTGAAAATATTAAATCTTGATAGCCATCATTGTTCAAATCTCTCGATAAAATTCCGCGTACATAATTCCAAGTTTTATTAAAATCTGCTCGAGGTAAGACAATAATATTTGTTGTATTAAAATTACCTGTCTTGTCATTTAGTAAAACAATCGAATTTAAGTCATCCTGCTTATTATCCTTTCTTCTTAATTGACCGAGAACAATATCTTTAAATCCATCATTGTTTAAATCGACTAAACTACTCTTAGAAAATCTCCATTGACCGCTTGGACCCATCAATAAGGCTTGAGGAATTCTAAATGTATCAGCAATAAATCTTCCATTACCTTGATTAATATAAAAATGTGATAAAGGCTGCTTATAACCACCTCCTGACTCAACAAGAATATCAACCAATCCATCATTATTTATATCACCAATTGTCGCATATTTTACATGCAGTTTCCTAGAAGTATCGTAATTTGTGACTTTTGAAACAGCATCAGCTAATGCATCTGTAACCAACCATTTTCGTTTACCTGCTTGGCTCAAAATTAAAATAGCCTCTTCGCCACGATAGCCAGTAAGTACAGGATCTTGCCCTAACTCTTGGTTTCCCGCATCAAAAATGGCAACATCCAATACGCCATCATTATTAAAATCAGCAGATGCTGCAACAGGATCATTTGATAAGAGCGTCCCCGCAATGTAATGTTGGGTTGAATCAACAAATGTACCGTCACCTTTATTGATTAATAAAATAATTTTAGTTTTCTCGGTCGTTTTCCAATTATCTCCACCCAACAACAAATCCTCTAAACCATCATTGTTGAAATCGTACTTTACCAAATACCGATTGATATAAGCTTCTAAATTTTGAGTCTTAGAAGGCTGGATAACATACTCTTGAGCATAAGCTAAGTTTATAGTAAATAAAATAGCGGTAATTACCTTAAATAATTTTAATCTAATCTTCATTTATAAATTTTTAGAAAAACTGAAAATAAATCACATTTATCGTAGCGAGTTAATAGAAAAAAAAGACTTAAACAAATGCGCCATTGCCTACAAGTACTATCCTAGTTTTTGACATTTATTTTTATCTTGCAGAAACCTCTAGCGCATGAAATCTATCCTATTTTTCCTCTTACTTGCTACTCCAATTATAGCAAATGGGCAAGCCCCCTTCTTAAAAGATCGCGTCAAATTCCTTGTTGGCGCTTCCTTGAATCCCCGATTATTAGCCGAAAATGAGGCCTACCGAAACGTGGCCACGACCGAGTTTAATAGCGTCACGGCCGAAAACCACATGAAAATGATGTTGGTACACCCCGAAGCCAGTCGATTCGATTTTAGCCGAGGAGATGAAATCGTGAAATTTGCGCAAGCCACGCAAAAACGTGTCCATGGACATACGTTGGTTTGGCATAATCAAGTACCCAAATGGATGAATGAATTTTCAGGCGATACCCAAGCCTGGGAAGAAATGCTAAAAAATCATATCCAAACCGTTGTCAAACATTACAAAGGCCAAGTGGCTGGTTGGGATGTTGTCAACGAATCGTTCTTAGATGATGGTAGTTTACGGCCAACTGTCTGGTCAAAAAACATCTCCGATTACATCGCAAAAAGTTTCCAATGGGCCCATGAAGCCGACCCAAATGCCATCCTATTTTACAACGATTATGGCCAAGACGGTAAGCCCAAAAAAATGCAAGCCATATTAAATCTAGTCAAAGATCTACAAGCCCGAAAAATTCCTATCCATGGGCTCGGGCTACAAATGCACATCAATATCAACTCCAAAAATGAAGAACTTGTTGATGTGATTAATCAATCTGCGAAGACGGGGCTGACCATTCATTTTTCAGAATTAGACATCGCCGTGAATCCAAAAAATGATTCCACATTTGTCTACCATGAAACAGCCAAAAAGGCCCAACAAGAAAAATTTGAGCTTGTTTTTAAGGCGTATCAAAACCTGCCTAAACACCAACAATACGGCATTACGTTCTGGAATGTTAGCGATCGTGATTCCTGGTTACGTGGATATTTTAAAAGACCAAAGGAATATCCACTCTTGTTTGACGATACCTACACCCGAAAGCCAATCTATTCTAACTTGTTAAACTGATGAATCAAAAATCTACAACCCGCTGGGTCCTTCAAGCCACCAGCGGACTACTCCTAACAGGAAGCGGCCTATCCTTAGCCATAGATGCAGGAATGACAAAACTACAAGGTGGCGAGTGGTTTTGGTATGGAACCGGCGCACTAGTTGTGTTTCAAGCCGGTTTATGTTTGGTAATAGACGCAGCCCGATTCAAATGAAAAAATACGTTTGGATCAGTTTGGTTTTGATGTGTTTACAAGCACAGGGCCAACAAATAACTTTCGATACCCATAAGACCTTTCAAACGATGCACAGCTTCGGCGCGTCGGACTGTTGGTCCATGGCCATGATCGGAAAATATTATCCCGAAAGCAAAAAAAAGCAAATCGCTGAATGGCTTTTTAGTCTGGAAACGGATGCTTCAGGCACACCCAATGGAATCGGACTTTCGCTATGGCGATTCAATATCGGAGCTGGAAGTTTTGAGCAAGGGCAAGCCAGTAAGATCTCAAACGAATGGCGACGTGCCGAAAGTTTTCTGACTGACAACACCTATGATTGGGAAAAACAAAAAGGCCAACAATTTTTCCTGGACGCGGCTAAGAAACACGGTGTTCCCTATACGTTGGGATTTTTGAATTCATCTCCCGTCCAAATGACCCAAAATGGATTAGCGATCGGGAGTGGAAAATTAGCTGAATGGAACTTCAATAAGGAAAAAATTGATTCCTGGACGGATTTCATCACGGCTGTTTCCAATCGTTTTCAGTTTACCTACCTAAGCCCATTCAATGAACCCCAGTGGGATTGGGGACCAGGCAAATCGGGCGAAGCTTCGCAAGAAGGCACACCGATAAACAATATGGATTTAGCCTGGGCAACACGTAAGCTTGCCCAGAAATTCCAACAAACAAAAACCAAAACTAGGATTGTGATTCCTGAGGCGGGCCAACTGAATTATTTGGTTGATCTCACAAGCAATCGACCTGGTCAAGATGGCCAAATAAATGATTTTTTCAATGCAAATTCCCCAAACTACCTTGGCAATGAACCTACAGTAGAAAAGGTCATTGCTGGCCATAGTTATTTTACCACGTCGCCCACGAGCAGACGTGTAGCACTCCGACAGGCAGTTGGCAAAAAAACACAAGAAGCCCAAGTCAATTATTGGCAATCTGAATTTTGCATTCTAGGGGATAACGCAGGTGAAATCAAAGGCAACGGAGTGGATTTAGGCATGAAAACAGCCTTGTATGTCGCCAAAGTCATACATTCAGATATTCAAGATGCGAACGCAACTTCTTGGAGCTGGTGGCTAGCCGTCAGCGCGAATGACTTTAAAGATGGGTTGATTTATACATTTAATGGAGAAAAGAAAGGAGAGAATGATGCTAACAAATCAGATGCGGAGTTATATGATTCCAAAACGCTTTGGACCTTAGGCAACTATTCCAGATTCATCAGGCCCGGCATGAAACGCTTCGAAGTAAGTATCCAACAACCCGATTGCTTGATCACTGGGTTTACAGATCAAAAATCAAATGTGTTTGTATTGATTAATACGGGGAACGCATTTGAGTTGAATTGGCCTAGCGAACACGAAATAAAAACATATACCACAGCAGATCAGCAGAATTTAACGTTTCAATCTGTTCGCAATGGCAAGATTCAGGTACCCGCTTCCTCCATCATGACGCTGGTTATCTCTACGAAAAGTCTGTAAAAAGTTTAAATCATTTATTTGCTAACCATCATCTCAAGGATAGGAATCCGCTAAATAATCCCTTTATTTGATGAATTAACCTAAAAAACCTAAATAAAATGAAAAAATCATTCTTTTTGAGCTTGATGCTCTTACTTACCCTTAGTGCCTGGGGCAAGCCCACTGGCACCTATTCCTATGTTGTCGAAGGATTCGACTGGGGCGCAGGGGTAAATAAAGTTATCCTGCATCTATCTGATACCACCTCGAAAGCTATGGCATCCGAATACCAGGTTTTCGCTAGTCGGAAATCAGCCGCAGGCCCTATTTCAGATCTTCAAAATACTCGGGATATCGTTACCGCTTATGTGTCCGACGAACAAGGAAATCGCGTAAAAACAGGTAAAAACATCACGCTTGTATTAGCGGTGAGTCCTACTTCTCCGATCACCTCTCCGATTCAATACCAGCGTGGAAAAGGAAATGTATGGGTCGATTATGCGATGACGGTCATGCATTCAAAAAGCCAACAAATTTGGGATACACCTGAGCGGAAAATCATGCCTTTAGTGGATCAATTTGACTTGACAGGAAAATATACGTTTAACGAAAAGTTAACCATGTCGTATGCGTCATATGCACCTAAAACAACAAAGGAGAAGTCTCCACTGGTGATTTGGTTGCATGGTGGTGGTGAAGGTGGTACAGATCCAACGATCCCATTGCTAGGCAACAAGGCAGCTAATTATGCCTCTGAAGGAATTCAAGCCATATTTGATGGTGCTTATGTGTTATCTCCACAATGTCCGGGCGCTTGGATGCACAATGAAAAGGGTGTCGGTACACAGGGTAAAGACAACGATATCTATAACGAAGGATTAATGGCCTTAATTAAGGATTATGTCAAAGCCAACCCGAAAATTGACGCCAATCGCATTTATGTAGGTGGTTGTTCAAATGGTGGATATATGGCCTTAAAATTAATTTTGTTGTACCCGGATTACTTTGCGGCGGGATACATTAGTGCGTTGGCGTATCGTTCTGAATATATTGCTGATGCGGATATTCAGAAAATCAAGCAGGTACCTATGTGGTTTGTGCATTCCAAAGATGACATGACGACAATTCCCAAGCTGACCGTTGAGCCCGTTTTCGATCGCCTGCGTGCAGCGGGTGCGAAGAATGTCCACTTTACCTATTATGATCATGTAAATGACATCACGAATTTCTATGGCGGCAAAGGCTTCCAATACAATGGCCACTGGTCGTGGGTTTATTTGCATGAGAACCTACCACGAACAGATTTAGATGGGTCGGCAGTTCGCGTCAACGGGAAACCAGTTACCATTATGGAATGGCTGTCAGCACAGAAAAAAGGGAAATAAAATGAAAGGCAGCTCGAGAGGGCTGCCTTTTTTAGGCTAGTTCCTTTAATGCGCGAACTAATTGATCTAAATCCTGAGTGCTGGTAAAGACATTGGGGGTTATCCGACATCCATGTACATCATTGCTATCGATGGCTACGGTATAAATTTTATACTCATTTAGTAGCCTCTTAGCCAATTCAGCTGGTTTTATTCGATTAAGTCCCACATTCGCGATTGCACCATGGCGCTTGGGATCTGCTGGGGTATTCACATTAATTCCAGGTATGTTTCGAACTTGCAATGTCCAGTACTGTTGGAGGTACCGCAAACGAGCTTCCTTACGAGCCGGGCCTAATTGGCGATAAAAACTCACTGCATCCTTAATTGCTAAATGCAGATGCACCGGATTGGTACCGAGGTGATTCAAACGTTCGATACCTTTGGCAGCAGCCTCATTTTCCGCAAAAACAGGCCATATCTTGGATACATGTTCAGGTTTGACATAAAGCATCCCAACGCCCAATGGAACGGCCAACCACTTATGTAGACTCGCACCATAGTAATCACAATGTAAATCAGGGAGATTAAATTCAATTTGTGCCACGGCATGCGCGCCATCCACCATGACCTCGACACCTCTGGCATGTGCCATGTCACAAATCTTCTGGATGGGGAGGATTTGTCCAGTTACATTGACCATGTGACAAACCATGAGTAATTTAGTTTTGGACGTGATGGCGGACGCGTATAGGTTAACGATTTCCTCATCATTCGCGGGGTGCAAGGGAAGGGAAAGTTTTTTCAGCACCACTCCATATCTACGGGAAACCTGCTCAAACATGTCTTGCATGGCGCCATAATCCTGAATGGCAAAAATGGCTTCATCTCCTGCTTTCCAAGGATATCCACCGATAATCATGTCCAAGGATTCAGTGGTATTCCGCGTTAAAATTAGGTCATCCGGAGGACAGTTTATTAAATCGGCTACCAGTTTACTCATGGCCTTGCGGTCGTCAAACTGCTTGGTACGCATGTAAAAGGCACCTTGGTAATTGATCTCACGAACGTGTTTCAGGTGCTTTTCGAGGGTCTCTTCGGGGAGGATATTGTAATATCCGCTTTCAAGATTGATGTAATCGGGCTTAATTCGGTAAGCTTTTCGAACCTGTGCCCAAAATTCCTCATCGTCCGCAGCAGCCGGTTGGCGCAATAGCTCAGCCAACGATGGTGTGAGGCTAAGACCGATAGTTGATTTAAGAAATTGGCGTTTGTTCATAGGTTGAGGAAATGACTGGCCACAAGATATAAACAATTATTTTCTTACGAATTTTCCACCCTGATTTTCCCAATACAAGTTGGTTGCCAATGGTGTAGTCCATAAACCCCAAATTGCTACAGCATCTGGCACAATATCGAGATCACCATCTCCATCTTTATCATAAAAACGAATATTGTAAAAATTTGTAAAGCTTCCTGCTGGCGTATTGGCGTTACGTACATATCGATCAATGTATCCAGTGATTTTTTCTTTCGTAACATCAACAAACTTTTTACTTCCTTTATTCTCATGTAACTGGATAACATACCCACCATAATCAGGCGTTATTGTTGACAAAATATCCATGTCACCATCTTGATCAAAGTCTATAAAACTATATCCCAAAGGCTCCATCCCACCGCCCGTTGGTGAATTATAATTATCCGTATACGAATTTGGCAAATCGGTATAACTATTTATGAAATCAAAATTTCCTTTACCTAATCCCCAATAAACTCGAGTGGTATTATGCCCGTAATTCCAATCTTCATAGGTTTTAATTCGGTGATCACCACCAACTAACAAATCTAAATTCCCATCGCCATCTATATCAAATAATTCAATCGCAATAGCTCCATAGTTTCGAAATCCATATCCCAAGTCTTTCACAATTTGATCTAAGCCTTTAATGAGTTTATAATTATCAGCACCAGAAAAATTTCCTTTACCATCATTCAAATATATAATTGGCATGGACGGCAACGATTTCCCGTCAGGGTTTGAATAGGCATTACGCCAATTAAATATATCCACATCGCCATCATTATCAATATCGCCGAATGTTTGACCATGAATGGATAATCTTTCTCCAAAGGAACTATAAGTCACAACGCCTTCTTTAGAAATCATAGCATACTTTGTTTGAGAAGGAGGACCATTTGTTCCATTTTGAAGCTTGTGATCATCTTCCGAGGTAAACAAGATTTCCATTTGACCATCATTATCAACATCAATCGTACTTAATCTAGGCATAAATCGTGTACTACAATCATGCTGAGTAATAACAGGCTTAGGACCCAAGATATCGCTAATCAATAATACTTTACCTGGCAGTTCTCCATAATTACTATTCCCAGAGTGCGTTAAGAAAGCAAACATATCCAATCGGCCATCTTGGTTAAAATCTAAATAGGCTTTAGAGGGATCCCAATAGTTATAGATATTTGCATCAGGATATTGACCTATCTGTAATCTCAATTTTTGTGCACCAGGTGTTGTCAAGTATTGCCCAGGAAAAACACGTTGATTTTGAGCAAATTTAGTTGTCAGATTAACCCCTTTAATTGGATAGCCTTGGGGCACAAAAGGCTTCAATCCAAAATTAGCAGTCAGACTAATCGGCTTTTGAATAAGTATTTGAAGCGGATTATCTTTTGAAGTTTGATCGCCAGACCAATTTTTAAAAATATAATCAGCCCCCGGCTGAGCAGTTAAACGAACCGTTGTTCCCGATGGATAAAGTGCTTGCGTTGCGATGGCAACGACTTCTTCCTTGACTGATCCATTTCCCTCAACTGTAAGTGTTAAAGGATATTGGCGCTTTTCAAAAATGCCAGTCACTTGCTTATCGGCATCTATCACCAAACTTGCTGGATTCGCATTCCCGCTCAAACTACCTTTCCATTCTTTAAACAAATATTCACCAGCAGGCGTAGCTGTTAACGAAATCTGCTGCCCATGTTCAAATGAGTTTCCGGGAGGAGATACCGTTCCGCCATTCATCGGAATCGCATCAGTTGTTAATTTATGGGTGAGTATTTCTTTGGTACAAGACGCAAATCCAATACATAACAAACCAACTAATATTTTTTTCATTAACGTACGCTTTTAATTAGTTTAATGACACGGGTTTTTCCCATGCTTAAGGAAACCAACTTCATGACATAATTACCTGGAGACAAAAATGAGAAGTCAAGAATTTCATCGTTGGCCACCTGTGATTTTCTCCACACTATTGCACCTTTAATATCTGTCATTTCAGCCGTCACCAATGCTCCAAAATCAGCTGGATAATTGATTTTTAAAGACTGCTCAAAAGGATTGGGAAAAACCAGAACACTAGCCTCTTCCTCGGCAGTCGCTAACACAATCTCACAACCATTCGCATCCACCTTTGCGCCTGCCACTGTGTTGGGACATTTATCCAACACATTTTTAACCCCATCATTATCATCGTCTGGCCGCTTATCGAGCGCCTTATCTTTAATAATTAACAGATAGTTCTCGCTTCCTTTGACAGCTGGATCCAAATCTAATTTAATAGAAGGCTGAATCACCTCCAAAATTCCATCACCATCTAGATCTGCATAATCATACGTATAACGCCCGAGGTTATTGGCTAAAGGACCATAGTTTTTGTCAGCCATAGTAAACAAAGAAATGTAGTTCGGTTTTGATTTGTATTCGAACTTTTTTGTACTGGAATTGAAGGCGAAATATTGAAAATCAGCTGTTCCATTCCACAAATACTTAGGTTCTAACGTATTTACATATGGAACCAAATCCAGATTCCCATCCGAATCTAAGTCAATGAAATACATACCACTTTCATTGGTAAACCATTTACCGAAATTCCGCTGATCGGGTATGAATTTTGACGTTGTATTGCTTAAAACACCTTTGGTATTCGTATAAATAATAATCTGATTGTGGGGTTCAATGAGCGCTAATTTCGCAGGCTGAAAATCTAAACTCCCTAAACCAGAGTACTGATTTGTTAAGTAACAGATAAATTCCGAATTCCCATCCCCATCCAAATCCTGTTTCTTGAAAGCGCGCAAACTTTGATTTCCAGGATTGATGGGGTCTTTGGCATCGTATACCAAATCGATTTGCTTCGGATTCTTAAAATCAAAACTTGTTCCACCCTGGTTTTCATAGACATAGAGATGCAAAGACTTTGTATTTTCTTTTTTACCAATACCCATGAGCTCCATCTTACCATCTTGGTTTAAATCATCTAAGATCAATCGCCCCTCTGAAAAGGTAATATCGGTAGCCGATTTCTTCAAAGTGAAATTCCCCTTTCCATCGTTCAACATAACTGAAAAATAACGTCCATTCATGGATTGCGCCGTCTGGACTAAATCGACATCCCCATCTTGGTCTATGTCACCCGAACCAATCGACTGAATGGAATCAAAAATATTAGTTGGATCTTTTGCCCGTTCAGCGGCAATATCAATCTTATTCACTTCATCAATCAGGTAGGTTTGATCTTTGAATGCATAATACCGATTCAACTTAAACTCGGATTTGCTGTAATCGACACCGAAGCGATGATTATGATTTTTATCTAACCAAAATTGTACTTGTTTGAAATTATCCGCACCTGTTTGTTCCACATGATAATGTTCTCCGCCCGGAAAAATTTCCATTTTCCCATCTCGATTAACATCCACTAATTCATAGTTTTGAATGGCATGAAAGAGTGAATAATCCAAATAATTCGGGTTTCGATAGACTTCAAAGCTGAAATTTCCTTTGTTTTTAAAGTACACGGGTACCGACATGTGCCCCAGGGCTATCGGAGCATTGATGCCCCTAATATATGTGCTGGAATGAATAATATCTGTTTTACCATCTTGATTAAAATCCAAAGGAATAGCTCCACGATCAAATGGGGGATGAAAATCCGCTAATCCATCTACCATTCGACCATTCTCATTTTCAAATGCAAAAGGATTTTTGATGGCATAAATATCGACCGTCTCGGTACTTTTTAGCTTGATGGGATTGACGAGATATGAATTAATCACGTCACAAACATCACCGATTCCATCTTTATCGGCATCTACCTGATCTGGATTGTAAGTTTTGGGACAATTATCTAACTCATCTGCTATCCCATCCTTATCCACATCTGAAACGACAATTTTCTTAACGATTGTCAAACTATCTCCATGCGTACGAACGAACTCGACCCGGCCGTCATTGTCCAAATCAACGAGGTCAAAACTATTCTTCTGGAACATTCCTTGGTATATACCATTAGTGAAAAAAGAATTGAACCCGTTTAAATTTTTGAATTTAAACTTACTATCAATGGGATCCCACTCAAAATAATTGATATCGTCTTTGGCATTCCAACTTACCGACGTATGCTGCGTGGTATATGGATACAAATCAAGAAAACCATCTTGGTTAATATCCTCAAATTGCATACCACTGTGGTTAAAATAAATTTTATCAAAACCACCAAGATCACCTACATACTGTGAGCTGACATTTGACAGTGTCGACCCCTTCTGCGTATATACATAAATCCGATTAAAAGGCTCGTAGGTGGCACGCTTTACGGGGTCATTAATGATATCATTCCCAATGGTCGAGTACATATTCGTACTGTAGATAATAATTTCCTGATTCCCATCATTATTTAAGTCGGTGATTTTAAACGACCGCAAACATTGACTTAAATTATTGGTCGATGTAATAGTCTCAATGACAATCGGATTAGAAAAATCAAAAACACCCTTTCCTTTGTTTGGGTAAAATACGACATCACTCGTTTTACCTGTTTCTGTTCGATTACCTATGGCAATAATATCTAAATTACCATCACGATTAACATCAAAACTGATCATCCGTCCTTCATTTAAAAAATAGAGGGATGGCTGGCGGGTCAACTTAAAATTACCCTTACCATCATTTTGAAGATAATTCAACACGGTGCCTTGGCAATGGGTCGAAGCCATGGTCATATAATCTATATCGCCATCATTGTCAAAATCCCCAGACCCAATCGATTGAATGGAGTTAAACTGGCCCTCACAATCTGTGTTCACGGAGGAGATATCAATTTTCCCAACTTGATCTTTCATCAAGCCATTTTCGTCAAAGGAATAATATCGATTTAGCTTGAACTGATATTTACTGTAATCACGGGATTCCACATGATTTGCATTCGTGGCCAGCCATTGAATGGACTTTTGCTCCATCCCAGGGATTATATTTTCTAAATGATAATGCTCCCCTCCCATCAATATATCCTGCTTTTTATCGCCATTTACATCTTCCAAAATATAGTTTTGAAGGGCGTGAAAAATGGAATAATCTTTAAAATTGGGGTTGACGTAACTCTTAAACTTAAAATTTCCCTGATTGATATAATACAAGGGTAATGACATGTGCCCCATACCAATCTCTTCGCCATTGGAAATAGGCCCATAATTCGCAATCAAATCTTGAAGCCCGTCTTGATTTATATCTAACGCAATTAATCCACGATCAAATGGAACAGGTAGCGCATTTTTAGAGAAGCCAAATTCCTTAAATGGTACTGGCAGTCGATAAATTTCATATCCATTTTTGGTAAGTATCTTTTTGGCACTCAAATCCAAAACCTTCGGATTGGTGTTTTGTCCAAACAAACTGGTAGTCAATAGAACTAGTAAACAGCTATATAAAAAGCGCATAGATCGAATTAGAATTATTCAAACTAAATATACGAAAACTCAAATGTGAGCTCCAAAAAAAATATGTTATTCGCGTTCGCAAACATATATTTTATGGCAATAATCAGTTGGCATTCACCTCGAATGTGATTCTAATCACGATTCATAACATTCCCTCCCACTACATTGCAGAAAAAATAAGCAATATGAAAAAGCTCGAATTATTCGTTGAAAATATTAAATGTGGTGGATGTCTGACAAGCATCAAAAAAGGTATTATCGAATTGAAGGGAGTATCGCAAGTAGAAATTGCGATAGAAGATGAAAAAATTACGATTGAAGGGGATCACTTAAACCGCAGTGTCATTACTAAAAAATTAGATGGCATGGGCTATCCGGAAAAAGGTAATAACACTTTGTTCAAAGAAGCTAAATCGTATGTAAGCTGTGCCATTGGAAAAATGGGTTCCTAATCAAAAAAGCAGACCATCTATTGATAGCCTGCTTTCTTTTTTTCTCTTTTTTCTTCTTTCTTCTCCTTCGGAGTCTTCGCGGGTTCCTTCTTCTCCGCCTTCTTAGAATTCATGCCTTTAGCCATGGTGTTGGGGTTTAGGCCAACAAGTACGGAAAATATTCCGAGAATCCCCCTAATACCGGTTGGCCTTACCTAGAATTTCTCGTATACTTACGGTAGAAACCTCATACCTATGAAATATATTTTTAGCTGCTTCCTCCTTGTATTATCATACACAAGCATCGCCCAAAGTCCCATCATTCAAACCAAATCTGGACGCATTTCTGGACTCTCCAATCCCGAAACAAAAATCAATAAATTTTTAGGCATCCCATTTGCCAAAGCCCCCATCGGCGATTTACGCTGGAAAGCACCCCTAGCACCCGAAGCCTGGACCGGCATCCGTGACACCAAATCATTTAGCGCAAGTCCATTCCAAAACAAACCAGCTCCCTTCATGTATTGGTCTTCCGAATTTCTAATTCCCGAGGCACCCATCAGCGAAGATTGTCTCTACCTAAATGTGTGGGCTCCCCAAAATACCAAACAAAAAAAAGCCGTACTCGTCTATTTTTATGGAGGTGGATTTAGATCCGGAGGTACCGCTTGCCCCATCTACGACGGCGAAGCCACAGCACAAAAAGACGTCATTTTCGTTAGTATCAATTACCGCGTAGGTGTATTTGGTTTCCTAGCTCATCCAGAATTAAGCGCTGAAGCACCCTATAAATCCTCCGGAAATTACGCCCTGCTCGACATGATCGCCGGGCTCCAATGGATCCAAGCAAATATCTCAGCCTTCGGAGGTGATCCTCAACGAGTTACCATTGCCGGACAATCCGCCGGCGCCTTTGCCGTCAATTTCCTTTGTGCATCCCCTTTGGCTAAAGGCCTCTTTAAAGGTGCCATTGCGGAAAGTGGTGGAAGTATCTTGCCAAGTCCAATTCGACCGTCGATTACGCGCCAACAAGCCGAAGAAATGGGCACTAAATTCGCAGCTGACCTGCATGTAAATTCAATAGCTGAACTACGCAAACTTCCCGCTGAAACGATTCAAAAAGCAGCAGGCGGACTAAGTGCACCTTATACAGATGGATATGTTATGCCAATTTCTATCCGCGACACCTACCTGCAAGGAAAACAAAATGACGTAGCCCTGCTCATGGGATGGAATCAAGAAGATAAATTAATGGGAAAACCGCTAGCAGATGAGGTGTACAAAAACCAACTTACTTCACGCTATAAAGAGAAAGCTACCCTAGTCGAAACTGCTTACCCCAGCTCAAAACAAGGTGACTTAAATCGCGATGAAAGTTTTGGCGTACAAGTTCATTCATGGGCTAAACTGCAAAAACAATCAGGAAAAGCACCTGTATATATGTATAACTTCAACCGAGCAGTACCAGGTTACGATGCCTCCACTACGTTTGGTGCATTTCACACGGGCGAGGTGCCATACGCGTATGGAAACTTAGCTAAAGTCAATAGACCATGGGAAGAAGCCGACCGAAAATTAAGTAATCAAATGCTTTCTTATTTTACCAACTTTACAAAATCTGGTAACCCCAATGGGGCTAATTTGCCGAATTGGCCTAGATTTGAGAATGAAGGCCAACTAACACAATTGCTAGATATTCAGGTAGAATCGAAAGAACTACCTGCTAGAAAATCAATCGAACTTCTCGAAAGTATACTTAATTAACCCGGAACCCATAAACTGCCGAATAACTCGTCGAAGTCGCATCAGAAGTTTTTACCATCCAATAATATGTGCCACCCGACTTCACCGGAATCGTTAATGACTCCGTTTTTGTCTTTTGCGCAGCAACCTCGCGATTCCTAACTTTGGCAATGTCCGTGTCAACAAATACCTCATACGATAACAACGAATTTCCCGTATCAGGGTCTGATCCCGACCATGTTAATTTCACCTGTCCCGACGCCGCAGAGACTTGTTGGCCAGATGCCGGAAACGTCAAACTTGCCGGGAATGGTGCATAAGAAACCTCGCCCGCACCCGTCAAATAAAACTTCCATTTAGCCGAACTTGCTGTCATGGTAGTCTTCACCGATTTAGAAATGATCTGCCACTCATAGGGCAAACCAGTCGCCAACGTAACCGTGGCCGGACTGGTTGGAAAACTTTTAGTCTCCGTCGTATTAGTCTTTAAATTCGTAATCTTTAAGTCATAACTCGTAGCCCCCGCCGCAGGAACCCAAGTAAACTGAACCTCATCTGCACGCGTATTACCGCCGACCAAACAAACCGAATTATTCGTTGGCTTACTCAACTCCACCGCCTCCGGTGCCTTTTCAGGTACGGCTGGCACAACTTCTACTTCCTTCTTTGAGCTGCAAGACATCAAATAAATCCCAACCAAAATCAATGCGATATACTGCCTCATAGTTTCATCAATTTAACTTGTTGTTGCACCGTTTGACCTGTTACTTCCAGCAGATAAGTTCCCGTCACATACGAACTCAAATCTAACGAGACCATACGCATGGCATCCACCATATGCAGTGCACGCGCATACATTTTTCCTTGTAAATCATATAGTCCAATCTCCACTTCGCGATCTTGTCCTGCCACATAAACGGTCATCGGACCCAGCGTCGGATTCGGGAAACATTGAATCTGTTCCGAACGGAATATTTCACGGCTAAACTCACCCTGACAACCTTGCGATGTCCACACACGGATTTGATTTTTTCCCGTAACTAAATCGGTCGACCATGTCCCCGCTTTTACTTCAAACTTAGTTTCATTTACCTGAATGAAATAGGCATCCGCTCCCTGTAAATCCAGTTTCAACGTTTGATTATCCGGACTTAAGCTCGCTTGTACGGCCAAAAGATCTGGCTGTTTTACCTGTACATCAAACAGCTGCATATACTCCTTTTGTCCCTCAATCGTGATGGAAATTGTATAGGATCCTATCACCAAATTTTCCAAGACTTGCTTCGCACCGGCCACAGCCTTGAGTGATTTGGCATAGTTAGACGGTCCTTTAATATCAATCAAATAAGTGTATTTCAGATCCTTGAACGTCAGCTGCATCGCGCCATTGGTGGTGCCTGGACAGGTTGTTGCCGTCACTTGAATCGAATAATTGTCCGTTGGCATTTTAAACACCGGACAACCATTGATATCCACCATCGTCCCGAGTGGGGTATTCGCACATTGATCAAATAAATCTGGAACTCCATCCGAATCTGAATCCGCAAACGTATCCTTAATCAATTGAATTTTCTCGAACTCACGATACAAAATCTGTTTATTCATGGATGCAGGCGACCCCATCCATTGATTCAATAAAGACGAATAGGCTTGTCGGTAATCATATAACACAGGCAAATCCTCATTCATTTTATAATTCGTCGGAATCACAGGATTCGCACCTATCACGCCGCCTTTCACCGCATTTCCAAAAACAAACATTGGTGCAACAGTACCATGATCTGTTCCCGAACTACCATTCGAATGAATCGTTCTACCAAATTCCGACAACGTAACGCCCACGACCCGGTCGCCCAAATTCTGCGCATCCAAGTTTTTCATGAACGTGACAATAGAATCATTCAATTGCTTTAATAAAACGGCATGCTGACCCTTCGTAAAATCCTGCGTATCCACTTGCTGGCCATGCGTATCAAAACCACCCAAGCGCAACATATATACGCGCGTATTTAATCCACCCGAAATCAAGCGGTGAATAATCTTAAACTGATTCCCTAAATCATTTTCCTCAAACGGATGCGGCGTTGTACCCGCCCGATAAGCTGCTTGAACAACGGTTCCATATTCTTAGGATTGTCGGCCTATCAACTGTAAATATGCTAATCTTGACCCCTGCAACGTCTCCGGATAGGTGTTGACAAACGGATTCATCAACTTGTAAAAATTATCAGGGTTGTTGTAGATTAGAATGGTGAATGAATTTTGGCCTTGAAAAAGTAAGCTAGATTGCCAGTTGATTTCAATGGACAAAGGATGTGGAAAATTCGCATTAGGATAACCCTTTGGATAGCTTGGGTGTTGCGATTCGATGTAGCGAGCCATCCAGCCGGAAGATACATTAATGTCCGCATCAGAGCCCGACATCCAAATATCCGAAGAGCGGAAATGGGAATAATTGGGTTTGGCATAGCCAACAGACTGAATGATCGCTAATCGTTTTTCGTCAATCAAATTATTCAAGCCACCCATCGCTGGGTGTAAGCCGGCAGCAGTACCTTTAATCGGAATAATTTTTGACTCAGGTATAATTACCCCCGGACGGACCTTTTTCAGACTTTCGTATTGATCCATCGGAATGACCGTATTCAAACCATCATTTCCTCCGTCTAACCTAATGATAACCAATATCTTACCTTCCGCTACGGTATTTTGAAGCAACACATTTTGTTCAAACAAGTCCATACCTGGAATGAAGGCTGGCATTGCTGCCAAATGAGCCATATTATGTATAAAATTACGTCTATTCATGGCTCGTTAATGTAAATGTGTTTCACCCAATTGGAAAATAAAGCCCATCGCCTGCGCTAACCGATTTTGGATTACTTGTCGGTTATCCGCCGTGGGATTCCCCACAAAAGCATACCAAGCGCCCGTCCAATAATTCGGATTTGTATTCCCCTGCAGCACCCGATCTATAATTCTTGCTCGTGTGGCTGAATTAATGGGGATATTGATCAGGCGGTCAATTAACTGATCCACCAAGGCATCTAAATTCTCTGGCGTATTAAACTTGCGGACATATTCTGCTAAATCTACGCGAACAAGCATGCCTGTTTTCGTGACATTATTGTAATACACCCAATTCCCCCAATTGAACATGGAATCAGTATGCTGGGCGCGCTTAACAATTGTTTCCGAATTAATCCAAAACAAATCAAAAGCAGGAGTTTGGTAATATGCCGGCCAACCAGCCACATTGGGAGGATCTCCCATATTCATCCCCAAATTATTCATTTGATTATGAATCCCATTGTAGCGTTTATAATCATAATAAATCGCATCCTCACCCATGACAACGGGTACGAATTTGTTGTCCAATAAAGGCATATCAAATTCCTTGGCCAAGCCGATAACAAAGTCGGCAGGCGACTTAATAATCGAATTATAATGAATTGAATCAAAAAAATGTTCGCTGGAAAGCAGCGTACGTAACACTGGTAAAATCTCAAAATTATTGTCTCTGAAAACTTTAGCTAGTGGTGTGATGATTAAATCTTCCGTCGCCGGTTCAATCATGGGGTTGACGAAAAAGCTATAGATGCGCCGACACATATATTTGGCAACTTCATCCGTCGTAAAAATCATATCGATCGCCTCACGCAATTCACCATCTGCACGATCCGGATTATTGGCTCCTGAAATCTTTCGGTTACCATAAAATTCCGAAAACTGCTTATCGCCAATATCATGATTCCAGTACCCGTTAGTAACAACAGTCCGACCTTCCGTTTTCATGGTTTTATCCCAATCAAAATTCCAGCCTGTTAACAAACGTGCCATTTCAGACACATCTTTTTCCGTAAACTTGGAATTGGGGCCTTTTCCTACCGTAAATAACTCTTGTAACTCACGAGCATAATTTTCATCGGGTGAAAATTTATTGTTTTGATTGCCATTCAAATAAACAAGCATGGAAGGATCCAGCGTAATGTGGTAAATCAGATCTTTATAATTTCCTAAGGAAAATTTAAAGAGCGTATCCACATACTGAAATGCATTTTTTACTGGACCCCCATTTTGAAGTGAAGCAACTAAAATATTGTGGTAAAACAAGAACATCCGCCAATGTATCGAAGTCTTTTGATTGACAAACTGCTTCGAAAGCCATGCCTTTAATGATTGCGTACGACTTCCATTCAACGTACCATTATCTTTCACATATTCGGGCGCCGTTACCCAAACTGCACCTTTGGGAACATCGGCCTTAACGACATCCGGATTATCTAAAATATCTAAATAGTAATCGTTGATGGGTAAGGAAAAAGGCTTTTCAGGCGTAAGCAATAAATCAATGCTTTGCTTGAGCGTCATGTCTTTGATCTCCTGATAGCTCTTGTAACTAAAGCCAATCAGCGCTCGATTGAGCAAATGCATTTTTTGTACCTTCCCAAATTCTCCCGCATAAGGTTCAATTCCCTTTTTGGAGTTGTAGACACGATCTTTTCGAATACCCACGGTCTCCAAGCGAATGTTTTCCTTTTTGAATAAGTCGACTAAGTTCGGGGTCTTGACCTTAGGTATTTTTTCGTCTGCCATCTATATTTTCCTAAATATGTTGTTTCTTGCGACCATGAAACGTAGAAACTTCATTCAACATCTTTGTCCTGCGCTAACGATAACACAAATCGCTTTACTAAGTAGCTGCCAAACAGAGGAAGAACCTATGCTTCCAGCCACGACGGAGGAGGAAAAAGAATTCAAACGAATTTCGGCTTTGTTCAACGCAGACGGCTTTTTAATAGAAGGCAAAACCGTTTTCGTTAATTTGGCACACAAAAACTTCGTTAAGTTAGCGGATATTTCAGGTTTTAGCAACGTCATCGAAGCAGGGATCCTGCTATTGAAAACGGATGCGAATACCATCAAAGCATTCGACAACTGCTGTCCGCATCAAGGCGCACGTGGATCTTGGGTCCTAAGTAATGGTCGATTCAAATGCGAGAACCATGGAAATTCGTACAACACCACGGAAGTTAATCTGGTAGGTTGCGATTCTAACAGTATCACAGGTGGACTCGTACGTTATCCTGTTACGCTGTATAAAACTTATTTAAAGGTCGTTAAGTCCTAAGGGTATGCTCACAATTGCCATTATCGGCGGAGGTGCCGCCGGATTTTTCGCCGCATTATCAGCTAAACAACATTTCCCTGACGCACGTGTTTGCGTATACGAAAAAACATCTAAGTTTCTGGGTAAGGTAAAAATCTCCGGTGGAGGACGATGCAACGTAACCAACGCAACATTTAACAAACGTATCCTTTCCGAGAATTACCCGCGCGGTGAAAAATTCTTACGCAAGGCTTTTGAGCAATTTGATGCCAAAGACACGGTGGACTGGTTTGAGTCGCGTGATGTTGCGCTGAAAACATATCCGGATCAATGTATTTTTCCACTTTCCAATGACTCGCAATCCATCATAGATTGCTTTTGGTATGAAGCCCGCAAACTGGGCGTCGAACTTTTTACCAGCCATGGGGTGGACGCTATAAAACGCACCAAAAACAGCTTCCAGCTGCATTTTAAGGATTCTGAACTGGAAGTTGACCGTGTAATCGTGACGGTAGGAGGCCAACCGAAATTTTCGGGACTCCAATGGCTTGCGGATATTGGCCATCAAATCGTTCCGCCGGTCCCATCGCTTTTTACGTTCAATATGCCGCAAGATCCCATTCGGGAATTGATGGGCATCGTCGTTGAAAAAGCGGTGGTTCGTATCGAAGGCCAAAAGCTGATTGGCCGAGGACCTTTACTCATCACCCACTGGGGCATGAGCGGTCCAGCTATCTTGCAACTTTCAGCATGGGGCGCACGCATCCTGGCCGAAAAAGAATACCAGTGTTCGATACTTGTCAATTGGCTTGAGGACGAAAAAGAGGAAGGACTTCGCGCACAAATCAAACAGATTATGGGCGCCCATGGCTACAAAATGATGAGCAATCACAACCCATTCCCGATGCCCAATCGGCTTTGGGTATTTCTATTGGCAAAAAACGATATCGACCCTTCGGGCCGTTGGCACGACCTAGCCGGAAAAAGCCTGAATAAACTCGTAAATACCTTGATTAATGATCGCTATGAAGTCAAGGGCAAAACGACTTTTAAAGAAGAATTCGTTACGGCTGGCGGCGTGGATTTAGCTGAAATCCAAGTGAATACCATGGAAAGTACCGTGTGTCCAGGTTTGTTTTTTGCCGGTGAAGTGATGGACATCGATGGAATTACGGGCGGTTTTAATTTTCAAGCGGCCTGGACGACTGGCTTTATTGCTGGCAAACATGTAGGTAATTTAACTTAAGCGGTAAAACGCATGCTGCACCACATCTCCCTCTTTTCTTCCTGTTGAAATAAATAGCGATTCCATAAGCCATGCAAGGGTGGGATCTTCCACCTCAAACGTGGAAACAGTGCGCATATAGGTTCCTAAGCGCATTCCCTTATTTTGCAAGTAAATCAAGGTTCCCTCAGGAGTTTCTAACGTATATCGAGTGTCAATTTCAACGCGGCCATCGGTATGAATAACTTGCCAATCGCCTCCGCCAGCTAATACCTTGGCTTGAAAATTTGGACCTGAAAATTGGCCACCAACCACCTGTACAATACGTCGTGAATCACCCACGGTTTGTACCTCACCTAATTGGATTGTCGCTTCGAAAACGGGAATAAGTTCAGGCGTTTGCATCAATCTTTTGCGTTTAATGTTTGAATATCAAAACCGGCCACTTGTTTATAGTGCGCCATAATTTCAGCTAATTCCTCGTGTGGAATTTCGCCCTCTGCAAAGCCATCCGGGAATCGTTCTTCCATTAAATCCATAATGAAATCAGGACCTTTTTGCCGATTTTGCAAGACAACTTTGGCCGTTGCTGGAACGCGTTCTGCATCATAAACTTCTAATGCTTTGATCGGGTCAACCTGTTTCAACAAAGCTAAGGCCAGCGCATCTGCATCTAGAATAGCTTGGGAGGCGCCATTGGAACCGATCGGATACATGGGGTGTGCGGCGTCGCCCAACAAGGTAACCCGACCAAAAGACCACCGTGGTAGCGGGTCGCGGTCCGACATCGGAAATTCGAAAATTCCACCATGCGTTTGCTCAATCATATCAGGCACATTGATCCAGTCAAATTGCCAATTTTTATATAAGTCCACTAATTTCTCCTTTCCTACTTGTCGGTTCCAATCCCGAACCGTCATCGAAGCACCATCTGCTTCTTTGACATTCGCAACCCAGTTGATGTGCTGATTTCCATCCGCATCTAACTCATTTCCAATCGGATATATGACCATTTTTTGACGCATCGAACCAATCATCGCCATGGTCGAACCTGTCAAATAAGCCGGCATCATCGCCGTTCCCCGGTATAATATATTACCCGAAAAAACGACAGGTCCCTCTTCTGGATATAAAGTTTTGCGCACAAATGAATTAATCCCATCTGCTCCGATCAACAAATCACTTGTCTCCTCAGCCACCAATGCACCGGAATCTTTATCGGTAAATCTAGCCTTTACTTGTCCATTTAGCTCCTCAAAATAACTCAAATGACAATTACTAAACACACGTTCAGCCCCCAACACGCGGATTGCTTCTTGCCAAAGCAGCATCTGAAACTTACCCCGGTGAATGGAAAATTGTGGCCATTTATATTCTGCATACCGTCCGCGTGGCTCAGACCAAAATAATTGGCCTTGTTGGTTTGCATAAATCAACTCCTTCGTCTCTACGGCAATGGACTGGATTTTTTCCTGCAAACCGATGTTCGTTAAAACACGAATTGCGTGCGGAAGTAAATTAATCCCAACCCCGAGTGGACTAACTTCTTTGACAGATTCGAAAACTTTAACTTGAAAGCCTGCTTGATGCAAACGAAGGGCAGTCACTAATCCACCGATTCCACCTCCCGCAATGGTAATTTTCATAGGGTTTATCATTTAAATGCCTTCATCAAATCAACCAGATATTGAACACTTTCCAGTGCAAGGCCATTGTACATGGAGGCGCGGAAACCACCGACGCTTGGGAAACCTTTGATGCCCACAATCCCATGTTGAGTTAAGTACGCCAAAAAAGCTTCTTCTACGTCGGAATTTATCCCTCGAAAACAAGCATTCATCAGCGAACGATCTTCGACATGTACATTTCCCGTAAACAAGGGGTGTCGGTCGATTTCTGCATATAAAAGGCTTGATTTGGCTATACTTTGAGCTTGCATTGCTTTCAAACCACCTTGTGCTTTTATCCAGCGAAGCATCAATAAACTGACGTATACGGGAAAAGTAGGAATGGTGTGGTAAAGGGATTGCTCGCGGATATGCGTTTGGTAGTTATAGATGGTTGGTATTTCACCCAGCGTCTTTTCCGAAATTCGATCCTTATTTAGGATCACACAAGTCACACCCGCGATACCAAAATTCTTTTGAGCTGAGGCAAAAATCACTCCAAATTTGTCCATCGGCAATGGCCGTGTAAGAAAGTCGGAGGTCATATCCGCCACTAAAGGCACCTCCACTTCCGGATAGGTATGATATTGGGTTCCATCAATCGTCTCGTTTGAAACGACATGTAGGTATTTTATGTCTTTAGGTAATGTCCAATCCTTAGGAATATGGTCGTATGATGACTTAGACGATGATGCTAGCACGTTTATTTGACATATTTCCGCGGCGGCATCTATGGCGCGCTGAGCCCAAAAACCGGTATCTACAAAAGCGACACGCTCATCCTTTGAAACCAAATTCATAGGCGCAATGGCCAGTTGGCCCGATGCACCACCCGGCATCCACAATACCTCGAAGCAATCGTCTAGTTGGTATAATTCCTTAACTAGCGTGGTAGCTTCTTCGATAATAGCTAAGAATAGTGGGGAACGATGGCTGATTTCAGCAACGGATAAACCGGTTTGATTAAAATTGAGCATACCCTGGGCAGCTTCTTGTAAAACAGATTCAGGCAGTGCTGCCGGTCCGGGGCTGAAGTTATGTTGTTTCATTTAGCTAAAATTAAGACAGTCAGACCGAAAAATAAAATTCCCAATCCACTTAATAAAAAAGTTGTGGAATTACACTTGAAATGGCTGATTTTGCAGGCGAAATTAATCGATTCACATGAAATTTTGCCAACTGAAGCATTTGATACCTGCGCTCCTTTTGTGCCAAATTTCATTTGGCCAAGAAGTATATCAAGGTGTTTTTAAGCGCTACAATTCCATTGAATTAGGTGGTGGTTCTGCCAATTACATCGGCGATCTTGTTCCCTGGAAGGCATTTCCCACCATGGGCCCTAAAACGGCAGGTTTTAACGTCCGAGTAGGCTTGAATCGCTATTACACCCAAAAGTTTTCTGGAAAATTCAGCTATCAGCTATCCCAACTAAACGCTGATGACAATGCGTATATCGCGAATGGAAAGTTTGGGGGTAATTTTATTCGAAACTTACATTTTCAAAATTACGTCCATGAGCTGAGCGCACAAGGTGCGTATCATTTTCAGAAAACGCGGAGTAATGTGTTAAAACGCCAACGAATCCGCACCCAAGTACATGGTGGTTTGAGCTTGATTTTTCATACACCTTTCGCTCGGCCTATGGTTTCATTAGCCGCTAATACGCCCCAACAAAAAAATTGGCAAAATTTAGCTTCAGTTAATACAGAAGGAACAGATTATTCCCGATTTATTGTGGCCATACCGCTTGGATTTAGCTTGCAGGTAAAGCTAAGTGACCAATTTGACCTAGGACTATCTTCTACAGTTCATGTTACATTTTCAGATTATTTAGATGACGTATCGGATAAACGAAGTAACATGTCAGTAAATCCACGAAGTGATTTTTTTGACAGGAGTTTAGAGCCATTTGGCGCAAATACCTTGCGCAATCGAATTCCTATTTTACCAAATGAAAATGGTTCTTTCGCTCAAAAAGGAAATGACCTTTTCATCAGTACGCAAATCCAACTTGTCTACCATATCAGGCGAGGAAATAAGTTTAACCAATTGAATAACTAATAGCGATGAAAAAACTAGGGTTATGGATTTTGGTGATCACGTTATCAATCACCGGTTGCAAGGAAGAGATTTATAAGTTTCCTGTTCAAGTGATTACACAGGATGCCAAAAAAATAAAGGCAACCTCCGTACAAGCTGAAGCAATTTTTGTCAATCCAAGTGAGGAATCCATCACCGAAAAAGGATTTTACTATAGCGTAAATGATAGTGCGTCGCGCATCCTAGAAAACAAGGCAATTGTGGCTGATACTGGGTTTTCTGTTCGCCTTTCTGCTTTGCGTGCGAATACGGAATATTCCTATTTTGCATTTGCCAAAACTGCGTCAAATGATGTACACGGACCCGTAAAACGGTTTAAAACCTTAGCTTTTCAGGCACCCACGTTAACCACCACGGACGTCAAAAACATACTGATTACAACTTGTTTGGCCGGTGGATACATTTCCTATGATGGTGGCAAACCTGTCCTTGATCGTGGAGTTTGTTTGAGTTTATCCGCCAACCCAACCATCCAAGACATACGCATTCAAATCGGTGAAGGGGAAGGCGATTATGGAATTGTAATTACAAAGTTAAAACCGTTTACGACCTATTTTATTCGCGCGTATGCGATCAATGAAATTGGCATATCCTATGGAAACGAACTCAACTTCAAAACACAAGATTATCGACCAGTCACCTTGCGGACCTTGGATCCAGAAGCAATTCGAATTTTTGAGGCTACACTTGGCGGCGAAACCCAAGATGCAGGTGGAGGGGAAATAATCCAACGGGGCATTTGCTTGAGCAGAACACGCAACCCAACGGTTGAGGATACACGATTCACCTCAAGCACGAATGGATTGGGCATGTATAAAATCGTCGTAAGCTCCTTGGTCGAAAACACAAAATACCATGTTCGCGCCTTCGCTCAAAATGAAAAAGGGTATGCCTATGGAGAGGAAAAAACGTTCCAAACACAAGATATTCGGATACCTGTAGTAGAAACAAGCAGTGTGACGAATGAAACCTTTTCAACTGCCAACATAACCGGAAAGCTATTGGACGATGGCGGGGTGCCTATCCTAGAACAAGGATTTTGTTACAGTAAACAACCTAATCCGGACATCAATGACGCAGTGGCACTATCGCCCAATTTAAATCTCTTTCTCAAAAATTTGGAGGATGGATCCACTTACTACATTAGGGCATTTGCGAAAAACAGAAAAGGAGTTGGTTATGGGGCGACTATTTCATTTAAGACCATTGGCTATACATTTGCTGAGGTATTCACCCATGAAATCACGACCTATACGACGAATTCAGCTGAGGTAAATGGAAAAATAATTTCGGAAGGGAATACGCCAGTTACGGAAAGGGGAATTTGTTGGAGCACGAATCGCAACCCAACAATCGAAAATACGAAAGTTGCTGTCGGCAGTGGCCCTGGATCTTTTGGTACGACATTTCGAAACCTACCTGAAGGACAAATCTATTATGCGCGTGCTTATGCGATCAATCAAAAAGGGGTAGCCTATGGGGAGGAACGTAGTGTTCGTATTCGAGTGACACCTCCTCCAGTTGTTTCAAATCCGGGATCGGGTGGATCTTCAGGTAATCCGCCGAGTTCAGGGGGCTCCTCTTCCACACCGCCGAGTCAATTATCGAATGATTGCGGATTGAAGACGACGAATACAGTTGCCAGCAATGTTCGGATTGGAGATCGAATTCAAGGAGGAGCAATTGCATATATATTTCAACCAGGAGATCCGGGGTATATTTCGGGACAAGTGCATGGGATTATAGCTTCACTTAATATTCTACCACAACCACCGGGAGCATTTAGATATGGATGCACTGGCGTAATTGCTAACACAAATGCTGAAATTGGTAGCGGGTGTCAAAATACAATTAACATGAATAATTCATGCCCATTAGATTCTTGGGCGGCAAAGGCCTGCTTAGAATTCTCTAAAGATGGATACAATGACTGGTTTTTACCAAGTATTAATGAATTATTGAAGATAAGGGATAACGGGGTAGCTCTAAATTTTCTTTCATCTCATTCATCTCAAAATTATCATTTTTTATCCTCAACAGAAGCAAATGCAAATGAGGCAATTACTTCACCTATTTTAATTGATGGTCAAGTGGCAAGTCCCACTTACATTCGAAATGAGCCCAAAGGATCTGTTGCCATCGTCATGCCCGTACGCTACTTCTAAACAAAAACCCTCCCCGAAAATCAGGGAGGGTTTATTTAATCCTAGTTCTAATTTATTGTCTTTAGCTCATAATCTCGTAGCGACCATACAGAGCTAATTGAGCCTTAATTTGAATCACAAAGAAATAGGAGTTTAGCTACTTTTCAAAATTTCCCCATTTACATGCGTCTTAAAATCCAATAGACAAAAGTACGAAATTGAAAACAATTACCGTTAAATAAACAAAATAATTGCTTAAAGGCAAAAAAAAATCCCAAACCGAAGTTTGGGATTTAATCTTATTGATCTTGAAACTACAACGCAAATAAATCTTTATCCAATTGCGGCTTCACCACACATGAATTATCCAAGTGCATAGTCGCTGTATTAGTCGCATTGTAAGTTGGCCATGTAGGTAAACCCTTGTGATTTGGATTGCCCACTTTGGCAAAATTAATCCAAGCCTGGCTCATTTTATCTGCCAACACATACGCGTCTTTTCCACCACCAGTCATCTCTTCACAACGTGCGATGTTATTAAAACAGAATGGCAATTCGCCACAGTGGATTGCTTTGTATTTACCATCAGCCACCGGCGATTGCCAAGTGAATAGGTACATAAATACGGGAGCGCCACCTAAGGCCGACTTGATATTTGCTTGCTCCACGGCACCTGGACGGAACATACGGTCCACATCTAATAAATCAGATGGTCTCGTGTCATTTGGATATGCTTTCTTCACGGCTGCTTTGTATGCCTCCGCTTTGGCACCATAAGTTTTTTGAATAAATGCCTCCACATCCGTAGCAGATGCATTTGCCATCGCCATATTTGCAAAAGGAGCAAATTCATTTTTCACCGTGCCAATCAGTAAGGGAATGTCTTTTGATAAATCTAATGCCTCTTTGGCCGACATTTGATAGGGTAAAACATCTCCATCCAAACTTGGACCCCAACTTAAACCAAATCCGCCCACCGGCTTACCGGCTGCTTTTAATTGTGCCGCAACGACCTGCAATGCTTTTTTACCTGCACTAGCTAAGATAGGAAATGGAATCTTTTGCAAACTATCTGCCTGATTTGGCGCTAAGTTTAACGCCTTCATCACCTCAGCCGTAATCGCCTGCGTGGTAGACTTACTCAACATCTCCGAACGGAATGCACCACTTTGATTGATCGCTTTGTGAAACAAACCTTTCGCTGATGGCATCGCCATCAAGGTATTCACTTTGGCACCACCACCCGACTGGCCAAAAATGGTCACATTTGAAGGATCACCCCCAAACGCTTCGATGTTATTTTTTACCCACTCCAAAGCTGCCTTCATATCCAAAACTGAATTATTGGCCGAATATTTGTATTTATCGCCATAGGCCGACAAATCTAAATATCCCAAGATATTCAAACGATGATTGATCGAAACAACGACCACATCTCCTTTTTTGGCTAAATTCTCGCCATCATACGAAGGTAATTCTTGAGACGAACCGGAGGTAAAGCCACCACCGTGAATCCAAAACATTACCGGGCGTTTCTTACCATCTTTAATTCCTGGAGTCCATACATTCACGCGCATACAATCTTCATTCGTAAAACCCCATGAGTGGTTAAATACGAATTCAGATTCATCCTGGACATTGGTCGTTGGGTCCAATAAAGGCGCTACCGGTCCGTAAGTATACGAACTACGCACATTGGTCCAAGGCTTAGGTTTATGCGGAGCTTCAAAGCGAGCTGCCTCTGCATAAGGAATACCCTTATAGGTATAAATTCCCCCATGAACATATCCACGTACTGCGCCAGATTCCGTAGGAACAACGCCTACATTTGACCCGGTTGTAATTTGGGCTTGAGCGATCCATCCTGAAAACAGGATACCGCAAGCTAAAGCAATTCTCTTCATCTATTTAGTTTTTATAATAATGATCTAAAAATTCATACCGCGCATCATTAGCTGCAGGAACCGCTTTTGATTCCACATCTAAAACCATCACCGCAGGATTTTTTTCTTGGGCTTGCGCTGTAGGCCAAGTAGGCAAATCTTTTCCGTTCGGATTACCTGATTTGATAAAATTGGCAAAATAGGAGAACATAGTTTTGGAAACTTGATAGTCCTCCGAAGTCCACGCATATTCTTTAATCAAATGTAAATTACCCATGCAATATTCGATTTCACATGCATGTGGCGCGCCGATCGCCGGACGAGGCTTCGGTGCATTGGGATCTGCTTTTACCGTCCCTCCAGCTAAAGCCGATGAACGAGAATTGTCCACTAACGGTGGGCGTAATTTGGAATACAGATAGCGGTAAACTGGCTGTGAAGAATTCTTACGATGTAAGTCAAACCACTTCCATGTACTATACGAGATAAATCGATCTGAGCCTAGAGCCGTAGCCGAATATTCTACTTCTTGCTCTGTCTTTCCAGGATACAATGCCAAAACCGCATCTACCTCAGTCGGAAAGGCAGCTTTCACTTTTTCCAAATAATTTTCTGGCGTGTAAGACTTTCCTTGCATAAAGGCCATTCCCGGCATTTCAGCTGAATTCCAGCCAAGTAGCAAGGGAACTTGCGCTTGTTCTTTGGCATTGAAAATAGCTGGAATTGATTTCGGATAAAAATAGCCATCTATCACCGCTGTATTGTAATTTTTATGCGTTTCAGTCTGAATCTCAAACAATTCGCGCGTGGTTAATTTCCGTAAATCAGCTAACGATTTTGCATTTGCTTTCGCCGCAAATTCAACACCTTCTTTTTCTGCTTGCGCCAAAGGCACTGGAAATAAGGTTGGGTTGATCCCTGCCCCGCTTTCACCAATCGCCCCCGCAATCACATCACGAGCTAACGGAGATGACATCTGCGCGCTAACCGAAACAGATCCAGCTGACTCTCCGGCAATCGTAATCTTCTTAGGATCACCACCAAAAGCAGCGACATTCCGCTTCACCCATTGCAATGCAAAAGCTTGATCCATTAATCCATAATTTCCGGAACCTTTATAGCTTGTTTCTTTGCTTAACTCGGGGTGTGCAAAAAATCCAAAGATACCCAAGCGATAGTTCACCGTGATTACCACAATTCCTTGTTTGGACATCGCCTCTCCATCATAACGTGGCTCAGAAGCATCTCCAGCAAAAAATCCACCTCCATAGAAATAGACTAAAACAGGTAAATTTTGGGTATTTCGTTTCGCAGGTGTCCAGACATTTAAGTACAAACAATCCTCGTTTAAGCCCTGGGAACGCGACATCATATCTCCAAAAACAATTGCCTGAACGGGACGAGCTGAAAATTGCTTCGTTTCTTTGACACCTGTCCAAGCTGAAATGGCTTGCGGCGCTTTCCAGCGTAAATCACCTACAGGTGGTTTCGCAAAGGGTATACCAAAATAAGTTTGAATACCCGACTGCGTATTGTAGTGACCCTCGATTTTTCCAGATTCAATTTGGGTTTGAACTGCCATTTTATTGTCGCTTTGCGCATGTGCAGCAAAGGCAAAAATGCCCAATAGGCAAGTAAGATGCCAGATTTTTTTCATTCGTTTGATAGGTTTTTTCTATTGTAATAATTTGATACAATAATACAAAAATAATGCCAACTAGCAACGAGGCGCTATAGGGACTTGATTAATTTAGCTGTAAACATTCGATGGAATTCAATTCAGGCCCACCTCCCCGATTCGCGCTACCGTTGGCCACATACAATTTACCCTTATAATTCACCACCCCGGTGCCATGTCGGCCTTGATTCAACGACGGAAATTTCACCCAATTTCCCGACCGAACATCCAACGCTTCTACTTCTGCATGAGCACTTGTTTGGACGGTACTTTCGCCCAGCATGACGATTAAATAAGGGAATTGGCCAACTGACGCCGTACCGGCACGCTGCGTAGGTAACGGATTTGCCAATGTCGTCCAGCTACCTTGTTTAAAATCATATACATCTACTTCTCCAATCGTCTCATTCAAAACCTTTCCAATCGAGGCATGGGAAGTACGCCCACCGGCTACATACAATTTATCTCCTACGAGTGTTGCTTGGAAATGATCACGTGCCCGAGGAGCATCCGGCAATTTTTCCCATTGATTTGTTTTGGGATCAAAAACATCGAACCATCTGACATGTCCATCCCAATGTCCGTCTAAAATTCCTGACACAAAATAGATTTTATTTTTTCGTACGACTACTCCAGCTGAACCACGTAACCTATCGGCCGGTATCGCTGCACCTTCCCGCCAAACTTTGGTCCGAGGATTAAAGATCCACATATTACTCAAAGGCTTTTCATGTGGATAATTTCCTGTCATCGCGCCGATCACATAAATTTCATGTTGAAATGAAACAGCTTGAAAATGATGAAATTCAAAGGGTGCATCAGCCACAAATTCCCAGTGATTTTGTTTCGGATAATAGGCATCTACGGGCCGCTTCCCTCGCCCGCCCAGCGCATAAAATACCCCATCGCAATTGACAAATGTACTTTCATGGCGCTTAGCACCACTTGTTTGAACGTCTACGGCGCTCCATGTCCCGGCCGGAATTTGACCAAAAAGACTTACTGAGCTGATGAAAACAAAAAGTATCGATAATTTCATATGCATAGGTTTTTTTTAAATGTAGCAATTGCCTGTTAAACTCAGGATATTAAAACTGTTAATTTTTTCTTAGATTCGTAACCTTAATAATAGGTATTATGCAAAAGAAATTAATTGGATTAAGTGCTTTATTGATTGGCTCTTTGAGCGTCATGTCATTACGCACACAACCTGTCGAAGAAGCTCCCGCGGAAAAAACATATACGCAATACTGTGCATCTTGTCACGGTGAAAAGGTCGAAGCCTTCGTTGACCGCCAATGGAAACATGGCAATACTAAAGCGCAAATTCTAGCCAGTATATCAAATGGTTACCCCGAGTTAGGGATGCCTACCTGGAAAGAGACCATTTCAGCCAAAGAAATTGAGAAGTTAGCGGATCTAATTGTTGAGAATTTGGCTGGAGTTGAGCAATATAAATTTGCGAACAAGCCTACTTCGAACGTATTTCAGTCAGAAGGGATGCGCGTAGAATTGGATACCATTGCCACTGGATTTGATAGCCCATGGGGTTTCGCGCAATTACCAAACTTGGATTATTTAATTTCAGATCGATCAGGGAAACTTTATTTGGTTGATCAAAAGAAAAATAAAACGCTTGTTGCCGGAACGCCTCAAGTAATGTCCAAAGGTCAAGGTGGATTATTGGATGTTGTTTTACATCCACAATATGCAACGAACGGTTGGGTATACATGTCCTATTCCAAATTCAAAACGGAAGGTGGAAAAACCTTAACTTCAACGGCAATCGTCCGTGGAAAAATCAAGAATAATACATGGGTAGAGTCGCAAGAGATTTTTGAAGCTTTACCATATACACAGACCTTTCACCATTTTGGATCGCGTTTGGCATTTGATAAAAAAGGTATGTTGTTTTTCAGTGTAGGCGAACGTGGCATGGAAAAAGTGTTTCCGCAGGCATTAGATAATGACAATGGTAAAATTCACCGCATGTATGATGATGGTCGAATTCCGGCCGATAACCCATTCGCAAAATCTGCGCATCCAAGTGTTTACTCGTACGGTCAGCGTAATCCACAGGGATTGACGCTTAATCCAACAACCGGTGCGATTTGGGAAACAGAACACGGTCCACGTGGTGGTGATGAAATTAATATCATTCAGGCAGGCAAAAATTACGGTTGGCCTACCATCACCTACGGCATCAACTACGACGGAAAACCCATATCTGCTATATCGAAAAAAGAAGGCATGGAGCAACCCATTTCGTATTGGATTCCTTCGATTGCTCCTTCGGGATTAGCCTTTATTGACAGTGATAAATATCCAGCTTGGAAAGGCAATTTGATGGTGGGTTCATTACGTTTTAACTACCTGAACCGATGTGTGATAAAAAATAATAAAGTTGTTAAGCAGGAAAAGGTTCTTGTCAATCTAGGTAGAATGCGGAATGTCAAAATGGGTGTCGATGGATACTTGTATGTTGGCACTGAAAACCCAGGTATGGTTTTTCGGGTTCGACCATAATTTATTTACTTCATAGAATTTAAAACGCTGCTTCGAAACCTAGGATTGGGGCAGCGTTTCTTTTTTCAAAAATTGGTACATAACTAGGTATAAGCGATTTTTCAATCATGACAAAAATCAGAAAATCAGACATACTACATGCGTCAAAAATGCGTTAAATTGCCACCATATTAACCCAATCATACATGTCTACTAAAATACAACGCCACGAATTCTTGAAATCTTTGGGATTTAAAGGAGCCTCCTTACTAGCTGTTTATTGCGGTGCCGCCAGCTTAAGCTCATGTCAAAACGAATCTGTAGGGCCAGCCTCAGCCATTGACTTTACCCTTGATTTATCAAATGCAGCTTATTCGGCATTAAATACCGTGGGTAAATATGTGATTTACAATCAAGTCGTTGTTGCGCGTGTATCATCAACAAGCTTTGCTGCGGTGACACAAATTTGCTCGCATGAAGGCCGAGCACAAGTCATTTACAATGGCACTAACTTTTATTGCTCAGCACATGGTGCCACATTTAGTACGACGGGTACGGCATTATCAGTAACTAATAAAGCTATAGCTTCTTATAAAACGGCTCTTTCGGGCACAACTTTACGTGTATATGCATAGGTTATTATTGATTTGCGGACTTCTGAGTTCGTTCCAACTAGCTGCGCAAGATGACTTGTTGGCGATGCTCGAGAAAGAAGATGCCAAAAAACCAACGTACACCTTAGCCACATTTAAGGCTTCCCGATTGATTAATGGGCAATCGGTTGAAACGATCGCAAAGCAGCATCTGAATTTCTGGATCTCGCATCGGTTTGGGGCGATTAATTCTGGATTTATAGATAATTTTTTTGGTCTGGATGAGGCCCGTATCCGCTTGGGTTTGGAATATGGGATTACAGACAATTTACTGGTGGGTGCTGGTCGGTCTACCATTGAAAAAACGTATGACACCTATGCCAAATACAAGGTGCTGAGGCAATCGAATAAGATGCCGGTGACGGTGACGGCATTTGGTAGTGTGGCAAGTAATACCATGAAAACGGGATATACGATGGAATCAGGAACGGTGATGCGATTTTACAATAATCTGCAACGTCAAAGCTACCTCGGTCAGGTATTGATAGCCCGAAAGTTTTCGGATAAGTTATCCTTACAAGTGATGCCCACGATTTTACATACTAATTTAGCGGAGAGTGTATATATGGAAAATACGCAGGCGGCCATGGGATTTGGGGGACGCTATAAGATGTCGAATCGTTTAAGTGTTTCCGCTGAATATTATTACAACCTGGTTGAAAAAGGGGTGTATGAGGAGGAAGCGGGTCAAAAATATCCCTATCATAATTCATTGGCCATCGGCTTTGACATTGAAACGGGTGGTCACGTATTTCAATTGCACGTGAGTAATTCGCGCGGTATGATTGAAAAACATTTTATAGGTCAAACGATAGGATCCTGGGAAAATGGGGACATTTTTTATGGCTTCAATATTGCCCGGACGTTTAGTTTCGAACCAAAAATTAAGAAATAATGAAATACTTGATCACGCTCTTTTTCATTTGCCGAGTATTAACTGCAAATGCCCAATTATTCACTATGCAGACAGGTGAAATTTCATTTTTCTCAAAAACTCCAATGGAGGATATTGACGCGGTTAACAAGCAAGTTGGTAGTATCATTAATTCAGCAACCAATGAAGTGGCTGTTCAGATGCGCGTGACCAATTTTATTTTTCCGAATAAGTTGATGCAAGAGCATTTCAACGAAAATTACTTGGAGACAGACAAATACCCGAACGCAACATTTAAAGGTAAAATCAAGGAAATTGTTGATTTGAAGGTTGCGGGAACATATGCGGTCACAGCATCAGGTACTGCTACAATTCATGGCGTATCACGGCCTGTGGAATTAAAAGGCACCTTGGTTTCAACGGGTAAAACATTAGCATTAACATGCATATTTGATATTCATTTGGATGAATACAAAATCGATATTCCTAAAATCGTATTCAAAAAAATAGCAGAGGTTATCAAAGTGAAGGGGAATATATCATATACATTACGTTAAGATGAAAAACTTGCTACTTTTAGTTGTTGCGCTATGCTTTTGGGCGTGCCTACAAGATAAAAATTTGCCTGTTCAGCCTTCAGGAGGCGGATTCATTATTGACACACCCATCAAAGAAATTCCTGGCACCAATGCATCGTGTGATACGATGCTTATTTCCTTTGACAAATCGGTTTGGCCGATCTTACAGGCCAATTGCATCGCATGTCACTCAGCGAATATGGCGAGTGGGGGCGTAGATCTTTCTAGCTATGCTAAAATCACTCCGTATGTAAAAAACGGAAAACTGTATGGCTCGATAACGCATGCGAGTGGGTACAGTCCGATGCCTTCTTCAACAATGAAGTTAAACGTATGTGATATTACGATCATCCGTAAATGGATTCGGGGTTCATCGCCATCTGGAAGTATTTTAGTTGACATAAATCCGATCAATCCAGTGAACCCTGTGATTAATATCCCATCAGTTCAGCCACCATCTTTGGTGACTTGCAGCCCGGATACCGTCTATTTCAAACAAAAAATTCTACCCTTAATCGTATCAAATTGTGCGATGAGTGGATGTCACGATGCTATTTCGAAAAAAGATGGCGTAATTCTGACGGATTATACGAACATCATGCGTGAGGTAAAAATTAGTAATCCTACGAGTAGTGAATTGTATAAATCTTTAATCGCTACAGGAGAGGATCGCATGCCTCCTGCAGGTTCATTACCCGCGGAACAGATTAATTCTGTGTTAACATGGATCAAACAAGGGGCTAAAAATAATTCATGCGATGCGTCTGCTACGAATTGTGTAACGACTAATATTAGCTTCAAATCTACGGTCCAACCGATTTTAAAGACTAATTGTGTCGGTTGTCATAGTGGTACGAAGCCGTCGGGAAACATTGATTTGACAACCTATACGCAAGTTCAAAAATATGCGGTCAACGGTAAACTTTATGGATCCATTGCACATCAAACTGGCTTCATACCGATGCCCTCTGCAACAAGTACCTTAAGTACATGCGAGGTCAGTCAAATAAAGTCCTGGATTAATTCCGGATCTATCAATAATTAAGGTTGATATACTATTTCCGGCACAGATTGTCGGAAAGGCCGTTTGCCTGCTAACGTTAGGCCAACTTAAGCGCTATACTCAGCAATTAAATCAAGAAATGATGGACGAAGACAATTATTCATGCTGCCGCGATTAAGACCGCAGCAGCATGTATGTATCTATCTATACGTCTATGGAATCGTATACGATTACTTTTTGCCACAAATGACTGTAGTTTTTGACAAAATCGACGTGGATGGGATGGTCTTGATAAATTTTTTGTCCAGCCTCATCATGAAAATACATGAGTTCGGAAACGTCCCAAGAAGTATCAACTACCTCACGTTTTTCCGTCGAGGCTAGTACGCCAATATGCATTTTTTGTATACTTGGAATACCTGAAAGAGACTTTAATCCTTTAATTAGTTGGGCCCGATCAGCGGCATTGCCCGGATTTTTCAACCAAAAAAATACGTGATGTAATAATTTTGGTTCGGCAGCTGTGTTTTGAGAGGGTAAAGCGGCTCCAATGAGTGGCGTAGCAGCCAAAAATGTTCTTCGTTTCATAGGTTATTTATTTGATTTAAAGTTAGGCAAAAATTGAATAGATTTGGGAATGCAATATAAAGAAGTCCGCGATTCAGAAACAACCTATACGGAATTAATGATCCCATCGTATGCCAATTTTGGTGGCAAGGTCCATGGGGGAATCATTTTATCACTACTTGACAAAGTGGCTTACATCTGTGCTTCTAAGCATAGTCATCATTATTGTGTGACGGTAGCGGTGGAAGGTGTCGAATTCAAAAGTCCAGTCGAAGTGGGTGATCTCGTAGAGATTAAAGCATCGGTCAATTATGTAGGCCGGACAACCATGATTATTGGGATGCGGGTGGAATGTTTCAAGCCTCAGCATGGCATTGTTCGCCATACGAATTCATGTTACTTCACCATGGCTGCCAAAGATGAGCTGGGTAATTTAGTGGAAGTTCCAGGACTCATCTTATCCAATGATACTGAATTAAGGCGATTTTGTGAAGGTAAGTTCATTCGAAAAATATCGCAGGAAAAGCGTGAGATTCTTAAATCAAATTTGACAAATATTACACGGAAGGAAATGGAGGCGGATTGTAAGGAAGAAAGGTGTCAAATTAAGTAAATCAGTTACAACTAAGTCTTTACTATTCAAACACCCCAAACCTATGACAACTAACTTCAATTCCCGCCGGGATTTTCTAAAAAATTCCGCTCTGATCACAGCTGCTGCTGCATTCCCCCATATTTTACACGGTAGACATGCCGGCGAGAAGGTTAAACTTGCCTGTATAGGAATCGGTAATCAAGGTGGATCTGACGTGATGTCTTTATTCAACACAGGACTGGCTGAAATTGTCGCACTTTGTGACGTGGACATGGGTGCTCCACAAACCATAAAAGTATTAGAGAAATTTCCGAACGTTCCTCGTTTTCAAGATTTCCGCAAGATGTTTGATCAAATGGGGAATCAAATCGAAGCAGTAGCTATCGGCGTGCCAGATCATTCCCATTTTCCTATCACGATGATGGCCCTTGGATTAGGGAAACACGTCTTCGTTGAAAAACCAATGGCACGTACCTTTCAAGAGATTGAACTCATGATGGCAGCTGCCAAAAAGCATCCTAAATTAGTTACCCAAATGGGAAATCAAGGTCACTCAGAAGCCAATTATTTCCAGTTTAAAGCATGGAAAGAGGCGGGAATCATTAAAGATGTGACTCAGATGACTGCCCATATGAACTCGCCGCGCAGATGGCATGGTTGGGATCCAAACATAAAAAACTTCCCACCTGCTGAACCAATTCCATCTACCTTGGACTGGGATATTTGGCAAGGAGTAGCCCAAACTCATGATTATCAAAAGGATTTTGTCAATGGCCAATGGCGCTGCTGGTTCGATTATGGTCTGGGTGCATTGGGCGATTGGGGAGCACATATTATGGATACCGCTCATGAATTTTTAGAATTGGGATTACCTACCGAAATTAATATGCTGCGTGCGGATGGCCATAATGCCTTTTTCTATCCGATGTCATCAACCATCCAATTCAAATTCCCAAAACGTAAGGATATGCCTGCCATGGATATTACTTGGTATGACGGCTTAAATAATCTACCGGCAGTTCCTCAAAACTATGGGACAACTGAATTAGATCCGAATATTCCGCCAGCAAGTAACGGTAAAATCCAACCATCAAAACTGAACCCAGGTAAAATCATCTATGGCAAGGATTTGACATTTAAAGGTGGATCTCATGGCTCTACCCTATCTATTTTAGGCGATGCGGCTAAAGACATCAAGTTACCAGAGGTAATGAAAAGCCCATCCAACCATTATGCTAATTTCCTTAAAGGGTGCATGGGACAAGAACAAACTCGTTCGCGTTTTGAAATCGCGGGACCATTGAGTCAAGTATTTGCCTTAGGGGTATTGGCCCAACGATTAAATGCGAAATTAAGCTTCGATAGCAAAACAAAACAAATCACAAACAACGCATTAGCCAATAAAATGCTTGCTGGACCTGAGCCAAGAAAAGGCTGGGAGCAATATTATAAAATCTAATTTCGTCCGTAAATATTCGGATAAAATTTGATTTGGCCGTTGGCATCAAAATCAACCAAACTATACCAAATGACTAATGGAATCGTTCGGTTGATTTTGATGTAACGCGGCGTCAAATCTGAATAAGCCGCAGTAACATCTAAGGTATCAACCGCCTTGGATTGAGGCTTTAACAAAAACCTTCCCAAATCAATTGGCCGCTCTACACGAATGCAACTGTGGCTATAAAAACGCTTCTCCTTTTTAAATAATTTTTTCTCAGACGTGTCATGTAAGTACATCCGAAAAGGATTGTCAAATTGAAACTTCATGATACCTAAGGTATTCCATTTCCCCGAACGCTGACGCATCTCATAAGGGAAATAATTAGCGTTTAAGCGCGACCAAGGCACCTTTTCGGGTGCGACCTTTTGACCCTTCAAATCAAATATTTCTAAATGACTGGCATAAAAATACCGTATATTTTTACAAATCTCCGGAACTAATTCTTCCACACTAATACTCCGAGGCACATGCCAATAGGGTGTAATAATCAGGTTTTTTAAGGGACTAATTAACGTTTTAGATGGCTTGGAAGCTTTACCCAAGACGACCTTCATGTTCGTGTGTTCAATCTGACCATCATATGCACGTAAGGTAGTAGATGGAATATTAACCAAAACAACGGATCGATTTCGCCGTAAAGTGCTAAGCCACCGGTATTCATTGACAGCTTTGATGAGTAACTCCCTTTTTTCATCAGAGATGCCCACTGAATCTCGAAGCATGGCCAACAAGCGAACGACTTCGGGCGATTGATTAATTAGATGATTAGCTAATGATTTAAAATTAGATGTAAAATTAATGTTCTTACGATCAATTTTTAAGCCTTGATAGCGCAAATTAGGTGCTCGATTTCCATCGCGGAGATCCTTGAAAAAAGTTTGTGCAAGCGTATGAACTACTAATGAGTCAATGGGCTTTTGGCCTTTAATCATAGAATCCAATGCCCCATGATTATAATCTGCCATACGCAGCGCCAGCGATGGAGCCGAATGAATCAGACTATCTAAGGATCTTAGCTCAGGTAAATAGGGAACATTTAACTGCCCACAAACAGGGAAAGAGAAAATACAAAAGCAAATTATCTTTTGAAATTGTTTCAGAATCATCAACTAATTTACCGAATAATTAAGGTTAACGTCGCATGATTACCCCACTAATATACTTAAAGGATTTTAAGTTTTAAATCTCCTGCCTAGAAATGCCCAATATGTAAGCGGCCAGCTGTTAGCACCTTTGATTTTAAGTTAGTTTGTGTGGCAACTGAGTCAAACAAAGCGGCCTTAAGCAACTTCACGCTGGGTGGTACTTTTTGACTAGCAGCATACAATGCCGCAGCACCGGTTACATGTGCCGCTGATAGCGAAGTCCCCGAGTAAGCTGCATAGGATGATGCCGCTGATATAGAAGGCACAGTTGTATAGATACCAACTCCTGGTGCAACAAGATCCACTGATTTAGTTCCAAAACTAGAAAAAGTGGCTATTGACCCATTTTTAGATGATGAAGCAACAGAAATAACATTTGATAATGCAAAACTTGCTGGATAAAAAGGCGTAAACTCAAGGTTGGCTGCATTGTTACCAGCAGCAGTCACAAATAAGATATTCACCTTCCCCGCAAGATCTACAGCCTGAAATAAACTCTGCGAATAGTTGTTGCCCCCCCAAGAAGCATTGATGGCTACCAAATTAATTCCCTGATTCAATTTCAACTCAATTAGATAACTGATAGCCTTGATCGCATTTGAAATTGTCCCACCTTGGCTTCCTAAAAACTTCATGGGTATCATGGTCACTTGCCAATTAACCCCTACAATTCCCTTTGCATTCCCACCTACCGCTCCAATAACACCAGCAACCTGAGTTCCATGCTCGTCCAATAAACCATCAAAAACAGAATTATTATTCGCATCAAAATCCCATCCATTGAGGTCATCAACAAAACCATTCCGATCGTCATCTAATTTATTTATAGGGTCCTTTGAATTAACCCAAATATTGTTTTTCAAATCTTCATGCTCAATCATAATACCCGCATCCAAAATGGCAACACAAATTTTCTTTGAACCAGTATTTCCATTGCTCCACGCATTCACAGCATTTATACCAAATTCACCACTCAAATTCCAAAGTGAATCACTCTTTAAATAAGGATCATCGCTAATTGATGCAGGCTGAACAATAAAATTAGGTTCGATGAATTCTAACTCTTTAATTTCCTTGCCCTTAATTAACGCTTCATTCATTTTTTTGGGAATATTCAACACATAAATCCCTGTGCTATCTCCCAAAGTTTTCATTGCCTTGGTGTGAATAAATTCAGAAACTGAAGCAGACAAAACTGAAAAAATTGAATCCCTTTTTTCAACAGAAACAACCGAACGAAATTTGATCAATACCTGATCGGGAACAAATTGCCCTTGAATCAAGAAAGTATCTATGGGCGAAACAATTGGATTGGTTTTGTTCAATATAGGGGCAACCTCAATGAAATTTAATTCATTACACGAAATCACAATAATCGAGACGAGTAAAATGGACAAATTTTTCATAGAGATTGGAGAATTTTTTGATGAACAAAATAACCTCCATTTAACCTCCATCGCAAATCGAATATGTACCTAAATCCTAAAATTTGGAATTTTAGTACAAGAAAAATCAACCGCCCTTTCGCTTAAACGAAGCAGCTGTTTCACCTGCCACTTTTTTAAAGGAACGCGAAAAATAGGATAAACTTTCAAAGCCTGACTCAAAGCAGGATTCACTTACATTTTTTCCTTGCAATAATAATTTTTTAGCATAATTAACCCTGTACTGATTAACAAAATCTGTATATGTTAAGTGCGTTGCCTGTTTAAAATATCGGCAAAAAGCAGGAACCGACAAACTCACATGTTCTGCAATTAGATGCGTATTGATTGGCTCTAAAAAATGAGCCTCTACATATTGGTACACCTGATGAATGCGCGCTTGCTTTTTCAAAACCAATGCATTCGCAACGGGTCGCGCACCTAATTCCAGGTATTCATCACTCGCGGCTAAATCTTGAAAGATGCGCATCAACTCTACAAATTGACTAAATCGGTCCAAATGATGTAGCTTTTTTAACCTGGCTCCTGCTAGCCGCTTAGTCTCACCCGTAAATGCCAAACCCTGTTTTGCCCGATTAATAAGTTCTACAACCTGACTTAATTCTGGAATACGTGCCAAACCTTGTTCAAAATAATCCGCCGGAAACTGAATCACCACGGTCTCCACGGTCGCTTTTACTCCGTAATCAAAATTCAAATGTGGAATATATGAACCGATTAGCGCCAGGTCACATCCTTCATAGGTATCTAAATGATCGCCAATGTGGCGAATACCCTTTTCTGCTTCCACGTAAACCAACTCAATCTCCGGATGAAAATGCCAATAAAACACCTCATTCAAATTAGGTGTCTGCAAAAATCGAAACGAACTATCCGCATCAGGACGGATGGACTCCAAAGCTATTTTCATACCTAAATTTACCAATTTAATGTATATTTAAAATTAAATTATCAATACAGGTCAAAATTTGGCAAATAGAAAGAAATTCATCTATCAATAAATAGTCGAAATTTGATTCAACAAAAACAAAATGCATGGAAACGAAAATCCCCAATAATGCCCATTATGAAATTCCTGGCAACCCATCTACCGCAAAAAGTAGCGCGCTCAAACTGAATGATCGAAGTAATGGACATGCGCTTCGCGTATTAAGCGAAGAAGATTGGACATTTTGGATAACGAATGGCTACGTCGTTATCAAACAGGCCGTTCCGCGCGAACAAGCGTTAAAAACAGCAGATTTTTTATGGGAATTTGAAGAAAAAGATCCAAATGATCCAACTACCTGGTATACCGCCCCACGCGCAGAAATGAAAATGAAAGAGTTAGCAGGCACAGGTATGGTAGAATGCTACAACAACCAATTATTGTGGGATAATCGATCGCAACAACGCGTATATGATGCCTTTGTTGATATTTGGGGAACGGAAAAACTTTGGGTCACCATCGATCGCGCAAATCTGAACTTTCCAATCCGACCAGGCCACGAATACAAAGCCTTTATCCATTGGGATTATGACCCGGAAACAAAACCAGTAAATGTACAAGGGGTACTCGCATTAGCGGACCAACTCGACGAAAACATGGGAGGATTTCAGTGCATCCCTGAGTTATATCGCACCTACGATACTTGGAAATTAACCCAACCCGATGACCGCGACCGCTTCAAACCAGACGTTACCGGTTTTACACCCACCAAAGTCAAGTTGGAAGCCGGTGACTTGTTAATCTTCAACAGCACACAGCCACATGGTATACGCGCAAACAATAGCGACAAAGTGCGTTGTGCCCAATATATTTCCATGATGCCAGCTGAAGAGGACAATGCTTCATTGAAAGAATGGCGTATCAATTCCTGGAAAGACCGTATTGCGCCAGAGGGATATGCATTTCCAGGCGACCCTAGGAAATGGGAACAAACAAAATACGCGACTGCTGAACTAAATGAACTAGGCAGAAAAATTCTAGGCCTCGATGCTTATTAAGGTATTTTGACCACATATCAAGTTCTTGATTTTAACTAAAAGAGGAGATCAAAATTCCCCTTTTTCCCCTACCTTTGGCAAACCTTGGAGGATTGCCAAAGGTAAGAAGATGGGAAATTTTCCTATATTGTAGGCATATAGCTTCATTGATTGGAAATACTTGCCCCTATTTTTGGGATTTTTACCTCGTTTATTCTTTTGTACTATTTAAGTTCATTGAATAAATCGAATATTTTCTTAGCCTTATTCTTCCTGTGTTGCAACCTCATTGTGATGGTCTATTTCGGCCTTCACTATACAAAAAACGAATTTTGGGAAGGTTTCTGTTTTGTTCATTTTCTCCCCTTGTCTTTTTTACTCGGACCTAGTTTATTCTTTTACGTCAAAAATACCGTTTCCGAACACAAAGGTTTTGTAAAAACAGATCTATTTCATTTACTCCCGGCTGTTTTTGTTAGCATAGCCACCCTACCATTCACTACATTGCCTTTTGACATTAAGACCAAAATGGCTCATGAAATCGTCAATATTACAGAGGATTATAATCTAAATTTCTTTTGGGTTACATTTGAACAACTACTCTACGGCCGATCGATCCACGTCATTATATATGCGATTGCGTCGATTGCGTATTTTTATTGGAACAAAAAACATTTACTGAAAAAGTATGGGGTAATCCCGAGTAATCATTTAATCATTCAACGGTGGTTTTTTACGCTCATATCGCTTCAAGTCCTAATCGCAGTGACAAGTTTGGGACATATGGCTACATTATACATCAAGCCTTTTTATATTTTGGGCTTTTCCAACGAAGAAATTTTTAGTGAATCTCACTTTTTTAGAATTTGCGGAGGAGGTTTTTTTATCCAAAATTTCTTCTTGTTTTTGTTTCCAAACATTCTGTATGGCAACATATCTTATTCTGTCGAATTGAGTAAAGCAAGTACATTAGAGAAATTAAAATCTACGTTTGCAAAACCAATACAAATAAATGAACACGCTTTTGAGCAGGTTATTAAACCTTATTTAGCAAATCATCCATTTATCCATAAAGATTTTACGCTTTCACAAATGTCGTTCGACTTGAAAATTTCAGAACGAAATTTATCGGCCTATTTCAATAATGACTTGCAAAAAACTTTTGGTGAATGGAAAAACGATTTGCGTATCGCGTATGTAGTGGAGTTAATTGAGGAAGGACAAGCAAATAAATTTACCATAGAGGCATTGGCAACAAATGCTGGGTTTATGTCCAGATCGAAATTCATTGACGCATTTAAACGTCGGCAAGGTCTCACGCCCTCTGCATTCATTAAATCAAAAAAGCCCCCGACCAATTAGTCAGGAGCTTTTCGCATTACCTACTTCATCAAAAATCTTATCGCCTTTATTATTAACTACAATGCAAGAATGTAGCCGATATACCTTCATTATATTCTAATCAAAACTACATCGCACTTGGGCATTATTAGCTAAAATGCCATTTTCATTTGTTCCCTTTCCTACAAAAGGGAACAAGTGGAATGTCATATCACCACATCTCGAACGACTAAATGCCGTTCTTGCTTGAACAAATAAACTCCAAAAAAAACATGAAGAAAATGGTACTCTTAGGCGCATTCGTTGCGTCCGCATTTATGGCAAATGCTCAAACAGCTGGAAAAATTTTCGTTGGCGATAGTAAAGGAAAACCTTTTCAATTAGGATCAGAAAAAAGCACCAACATCGTCTTAGATGCTGTCAAAGCTTACAATTCGAATATTACAGAGGAATATTCGAAATTTTGGACTGCTGAAATGATTGAAAAATACAAATCACAGGCACAAGACCCACAAAAGGAATACAAAACAGTGGTCAACAAGCCGATGGCTATTGTACCCTTAAAAGTTGACGGACAGGCAAACGAAGTGGTATTACTTCAGTCCACCGAAGAGCGACTCTACAAAAATGGATCAAAGCAAAACTTGGATTTATTTGAATTATTCTTTGTGGATAAAGCGGGTAAATTGGCAAATTTCCAACAATATTACTCGATTCCTGCCAATAGCGAATACGGCAAGACCTATGGAGGTAAATTAATTTCCAATAAGCCAGGTGCCGACCCCAAAGGATTAACCGTTCAATTCACAAATCGTGGCGAGATTGAAGCTATTGAAAATTTTGCAAAAGCGTATAATGCGATGGATGTTAAAGGAGTTCAAGCAATTATGGCCGATGCAATCATGATTGAAGGATTCGATGGTACAAAAATAAAATTCACTAAAGAAATGGTTCCAGCCATGTTTGCTGAGTACGCATCATTAGATTGGAAACCAGGCTTTATTCTTCCTTTCAAGGTAAAGGATACCGACCCAGCATCCGGCATTATCGTATTTTCAAATGAGAAAAGAGTCCTAAAAGATGGTACCGTATGGGACAAAAATCTTGTTGAGCTTTTCGGATTTAATTTAGATGGCAAAATCGACTCGATGACGCAATTTTTAAGAGAAAAAACGAAAAAATAAATCCTATCTAGTCCGTGTGCAATCTGTGCACGGACTTTACTTTTACAGCCTTTTAGATGAATAAATTTAATTAATTATTCATCGCTTTCTTTGAATTGACCTAACGTCATTCGCGGAAAACAAACTCATTTACATCAACCTTACATTTCACAAATTAAAACCAAGCAATTCCATTGAGGAAGCCATGGCCAGTGAAAAGTAATGGAAGGTAATTCCCAAAAACCCACCTTTAGCAATCCTCCCAAGGTTTACCAAAGGTAAGGCGGGACTTTTCTTTTTAGCGCTTTTCAACTACTTTTGACGCAGATGAGCTCAAGAGATCCAAAGGTATTTTTTATTACCCCGCCATTTACCCAATTAAATACACCCTACCCAGCGACGGCCTATTTAAAAGGGTTTTTGAATACGAAAGGATTATCGTCTTATCAGGCCGACTTAGGTTTGGAGGTCATTCTCCAGCTTTTCTCCACAAAAGGGCTCAAACAACTATTTGCACACATTGAAGATTCTGGTAAAAAATTGTCCGAAAATAGCCAGCGCATGCTCCGGCTGAAAAATGCCTATATACGGACTATTGACCCCTTAATTTCCTTTCTACACGATAAAAACCCCACACTTGCGCACCTCATTTCAGAACAAAATTACTTGCCTGAGGCGTCTCGCTTTCAGCAAGTATCCGATCTAGAATGGGCTTTTGGCAGTATGGGTGTGCGAGATAAAGCCAGGCATTTAGCCACACTCTACTTAGAGGACATCTCCGATTTAATCATCGAGGCCGTTGACCCACATTTTGGATTTAGCCGCTACGCAGAACGCCTAGGAAGATCAGCATCTACCTTTCATGAATTACACCAAGCCTTAAACGCACCGCCAACCTACATCGATTTGTTATTGGCAGAAATACTCTCCACAAAAATCCAGGCCGAAAAGCCCGATCTAGTCGCCATAACAGCACCATTTCCAGGTAATTTATACAGCGCATTACGCTGTGGACAATGGCTAAAAAAACACCATCCAAACATTAAAGTGGCATTGGGTGGAGGCTATGCCAACACAGAATTACGTTCTCTACAAGAACCTCGCGTTTTTGAATTTGTCGACTTTATTACGCTGGACGACGGGGAAACACCGCTAATAAATCTTTTGGAACACCTGAAAGGAGAGCGGGAGTTGAAAGATTTAAAGCGGACGTTTTGTTGCGTCAACAACCAAGTGACCTACCTAAATGGATCAAAGGATTCCGATGTAAAACAAAAAGATGTCGGGATTCCAGATTATACGGATTTGCATTTGGATCAGTATTTATCAGTCATTGAAATCGCAAATCCGATGCACCGCTTGTGGAGTGACGGCCGATGGAATAAATTGACACTCGCACATGGCTGTTATTGGGGAAAATGCACCTTTTGCGATATTTCTTTATCCTACATAAAAGACTACGAATTCACGTCGGCACCCATGTTAGTTGACCGAATTGAGGCGATGATCGCTCAAACCGGCAACAATGGATTTCATTTTGTAGATGAAGCGGCGCCGCCAGCTTTGATGCGTGATGTAGCGTTGGAAATTATCCGGAGGGATTTGACGGTTGTTTGGTGGACAAACATTCGATTTGAGAAAAGTTTTACGAAAGATTTATGCCAATTATTGGTTCGCTCAGGCTGTATCGCCGTTTCGGGTGGATTGGAAGTAGCATCAGACCGACTATTAAGTTTGATTGATAAGGGTGTTACAGTTGCACAAGTGGCCCAAGTTGCAGATCATTTTACGCAAGCGGGCATTTTGGTTCATGCCTATTTAATGTATGGGTTTCCTACACAGACAGCGCAAGAAACTGTTGATTCATTGGAAGTTGTTCGCCAACTCGTTGAAAATGGGGTGATGCACTCGGGTTTTTGGCATCAATTTGCTTTAACGGCCCATAGCCCCGTTGGCTTAAACCCAGACGCTTATCACATAAAAATTCTTAACCCTGAACCAGGAAGTTTTGCCAACAACGATTTGGAGCATGCAGACCCAACGGGCACGGATCATGCCCAATTTAGTGAGGGTCTGAAGAAATCATTGTTTAATTACATGCATGGCATTGGCTTAGATATGCCGCTGCACGATTGGTTTGATTTTAAAATTCCGCGGACACAAATTCCAAAAAATTACATCGCACGGATCTTAACTCAAAATGAAGTCGATTTCCCGAAAGCAAACGCAAAGGTTTGTTGGCTCGGCCCCATCCCTACCCTTCGAAAAAGTTCAAAAGGGAAAAATAATCTGACCTTTAGTTTGGGGAGAGAGGATGTCGAGTTAGCTATTCCGGAAAAATTAGGCGATTGGCTGGCAATTACGCTACCTAGTTTAGCACCTGGACCTCATAAAACGTGCACATTTGAGGAATTCCAACAGAAATTCACACACGCTGCCCTAGGTGATTTTAGGGAATTTTGGCATGGAGAAATAAAGGAGGAGCTTCAGGAAATGGGCTTACTCGTAATTTAATATCCAGATTTCTCCTACTTTAACATCGGAAATAATCTTCGAATATCTGCTTCCGTAGGCTGCGTGCCGTATTCACAAATTTCGAAAGCTTCCGCATATAATACCTTAGCAGCTTGGTTAGCCCCATACCATTTCACCAAACTCTTTTGGACATCAGGATTAGGTTTTGCAACGCGCTTTTGCAACAACCACTCTTTGTATTTACTCGGATCTTTGGGCACTTCAGACTCATAATTCCCGATCCAGGGAAGCCACTCATAAAATTGCGATTGATGGGCATCAAGACCTGCTAATTTCTTTTCAATTACGGGCGTTATGTCAACGGCAATATCGGGTTGAAACGGATTTGGTTTTTTAAAGTTATCTTGAAAATATAGAAAAACAGGATTCTTGCGAAGCGGCTCCACATCAGGAGCAACGTTTGGCACACCTACCATAAATGCGGCATCTTGTACGAGAACACCCGTATACCGATGGTCAGGATGGTAATCATTCGACCGGGGTGCAATCACCACATCGGCTTTCCATTCGCGAATTTTGCGAATAATCTGCAAGCGAATTTCTAAGGTCGGGAGAAGTTCTCCATCGTGATTATCAAGAACATCATACGAAACACCCAAACGTCTCGCCACCTCTTGTGTCTCTGCAATCCGACGTTTCGCAAGCATTCCGCCACCTTGCGTTTGGTGGCCCGCATCCCCATTCGTGACAGATAGAAATTTAACTTGATGGCCCATCCCTACAAATAATGCGGCGGTTCCTCCACCTTTGATATCGCAGTCGTCTGGGTGAGCCCCAATAAATATGATTCGCAAAGGCGTATTTTGGGCAAATATTCGCGTGCTAACTAGCAAAAATAGGAAGATGTATTTTTTCATAGGTATAGATTATATACCAATGTTAGAAAAATCATGCTAGATTTCAAACTTGTAAGTTCAGGACAATCGTACGGAAAGAAATTTTTGATTTTGACGTAAAAAAAAAGCTCCAGATTTCTCTGAAGCTTTTCCCAAGTTGGCGGTCCGGACGGGACTCGAACCCGCGACCCCATGCGTGACAGGCATGTATTCTAACCAACTGAACTACCGGACCGTTTGTTATTTGGTGGCACAAAATTAGGGAAATTCTGCTTGGATGCAAGA
>JACCDW010748128.1_pt1 | contig 98340 bp, 93 predicted proteins | sample 7449781 | NCBI WGS metagenome assembly JACCDW01 (sample SAMN15323449, study PRJNA562643) | freshwater metagenome | isolation source: river surface water | place: USA:Blue River Watershed | collected 2017-08-18
GCGTAGACCTCTTTGACCGCTCCACGACGATGCATCTCACGAATGACTCCGAGTGCAGTACCGATACTCGTCGTCGCCAAGGATCCTGTGTTGCAATGGGTAAGGAGAGTGAGCGGCTTATTTCCAAGTTTGTTGATGAGCCAATCAGCTCCAAGACGTCCCATCTCATCCCCAGAAAGGCGATCCTCTTCTGCCACTTTGAGAGCTTCAGCGAGGACTGCATCTCGACCAGAAGAGACGAACTTTCGAACTCTCTCAACTGCCCAGGCAAGGTTCACTGCAGTGGGCCGTGCATCTCGGATCGCATCAATGACTGTCTCTAGTTCTCGAGCGCTCTGACCTTTTGAGGTCGCTTCATCCATGGCAACAACGACAGCGAATGCTCCCGCTACACCGATTGCAGGTGCACCGCGTACCACCAATCGCTGGATGGCGTCGATGATTGCGGGAACTTCACGATAGGAGCGATACGTCTCTTCGACTGGAATCAAAGTCTGGTCTAGTAGAACAAGGGCGTTATCGACCCATTCGACTGCTTTGATATTTCCTGACACTTCGCTCCTCCGCTTTCAGTTCATTCAATTCAAGTTAAGGGTAAACGCTATCGCTTATCTACTTCGTTGAGTATTCGAAGCGAATATGGGATGAGCTCCTTGATACTTATTGTGATCATGATTCCGGCGACAAGAGCCAAGATCAGGGACGTTGTTTCCTGGCTCATCTCTTGACCTATGAAGAAGATCACTGAAGCGCCAAGGATCTCAGCGAGAGTTGCAAGGAGGACGAGAGCAATCGTGGCCACTCGACCCAATCCCGCGACTCTTGCCAATGTTGCAATCGCCATCCCTTCCGGAAGATTATGGAGTGCGACGATGATGGCGGTCGTCACTCCCGTATCGGTATCGATGAGCGTCGCACCGATGGTGGTCATTCCCTCTGGAAAATTGTGGAGCGCGAGAGCGATGACTACCAAGCCGAGGGAGCGCAGGCTTGGGCTTCCAACGTCAATGCTTGCAAGGAAGAGGACAGCTACGACTCCTGCGAGAAAACAGGCGATGATGATCTTCCAACTTTCACCATCGCGAAGGCTTGTAGGAAGGATCTGAGCCAAACTGACCGTGATCATCGCGCCGGCGACAAGAAGGAGAAGGATTGCGATGAATCTTTGACTGAGCTGGCGCAAGAAGATGACCGAGAGGCCCAAGAGAGTCGCGCCTGCAGCAGTGATTGCTAGCAGGTATCCGAGCGACAACGTCTCCATCGCCTGAATCTAATCCCTTGCAGGCTTTCGAAAATGAACGAAAGGTCTCGCTGGTGGTGGGTAGTGGATTTGAACCACTGAAGGCAGAGCCGGCGGATTTACAGTCCGCTCCCATTGGCCGCTCGGGCAACCCACCTGGATCAGCGACTGGCTGATGATACCCGAGAGAAAATCTGACCGGTAATCGGCCGATATGCTTAGAAATCTTCACCCAAGTGAACTATTTGAGGAGTTTTTTGTGGCTGACTCTAGTTTTGATGTGGTTTCCAAGATCGACCAGGCAGAGATGGACAATGCGATCAATCAAACTGCAAGGGAGCTCGATACTCGCTTCGATTTCAAAGGCACTGGAACCAGTATCACCAAGACCTCGACAACGATAGTGATCGAATCTGAGACCGAGGAGCGAGCGAAGGCTGCACTTGATGTCTTCAAGGAGAAATTGGTCAAGCGCGGAGTTTCCCTCAAATCCATCGATCCGGGTGAGCCGGTCTTGAGTGGAAAGACCCACAAGATCACGATTCAGAGCAAAGAAGGCATCTCCCAAGAGAATGCGAAGAAGATCACGAAGTTACTTCGTGATGAAGGCCCAAAGAGCATCAAAGCCCAGATCCAGGGTGATGAACTTCGAGTCTCCAGCAAGAGCAGAGATGACCTTCAGGCGGCGATCGCCTTGATCAAAGGTGCCTCTCTCGATTTCGCGGTCCAGTTCACTAACTATCGATAGTGACCACTCCGTTGCAGAGAGAAGCAAATTCATTTTCGCGGGGCGTCTTCTTTGGTGTATCGGCATACACGCTCTGGGGTTTGCTCCCCTTCTATTGGCAATTCCTCGATGGAGTAGCAGCCTTTGAGATCCTGGTTCATCGTGGTCTCTGGTCCCTGGTGATCTGTGTTCTCTTCCTGGCCGTCACTCGAAAGCTTGGCTTGTTCTTCTCTCTGATTCGAAACCGAAAGACTCTGACCATCCTTGCCTTTGCTTCATTTCTACTCACCATCAATTGGGGTGTCTACATCTGGTCGGTGACAGTCGATCGAGTCGTTGAGTCCGCCCTCGGTTACTACATCACTCCTTTGATGTCGGTGACCTTCGGAGTTCTGATCTTGAAAGAGAAGATCCGTCCTGCTCAAAAGATCGCTGTGGGGCTCGCTGCGGTGGGGGTCGTGGTCCTCACAATCGGTTACGGCACATTGCCCTGGATCGCACTCGCGCTAGCGATGACCTGGGGTGGATATAGCCTGATCAAGAAGCAACTCAAACTTGGTGCCCTCGAATCGCTCTCGGTTGAGACGCTCGTCGCGCTGATTCCGAGTTCTGCCTATATTGCCTACTTACATCGAGAAGGAAGCGCGTCGTTTGGTACATCACTCTCAACGTCGCTGTTACTCATCGGCGGTGGGCTCGCAACCGTCATCCCATTGCTACTCTTCAATGGCGCAACCAATCGCTTACCGCTGGTGACGGTCGGATTGCTTCAGTACCTCACACCAACCATCATGTTCTTCATAGGGGTTGGCATCAACCATGAAGATATGAGGCCAGTGAAGTTGGTTGGATTCGTACTGATCTGGTTCGCGCTCTTCATCTTCGGGCGCGACTTGGTCAGATCAAGCAGAACGCTCGATGATCGTAGCAATAAGGCTTGATAACGCTTCTTTACTCTTCGACGCTGGAATATCCTCAAGGAGCGCTTCGGCTTGTTCTGCGATCTTGGCGAGCATCTCCTTCGCTTCTGTCATCGCCTTATGAGAGCGCAGGCGCGTAAGGGTAGTTTGCAGTAACTGATCGTCGGTAATCGGCTTGGCAAGGATCTCCTTGAGATCGGCATCGGCAGGATCCTCTGATCGTCGGGCGAGCAGAGTTACCAGTGTTGGGATTCCCTCTTTCAGATCCGTTCCCGGCGTCTTTCCAGATTGAACCGATTCACTTGCGATGTCGAGGATGTCGTCTGCAAGTTGGAACGCAATACCAATCAACTCGCCAAACTGGGTTACCGTCTCCGTGATGCGCGGATCCGCTCCGGAGAGCATCGCGCCGAATCGCGCTGAAGTTGAGATCAATGAAGCGGTCTTATTGGCAACGACCTTCATGTAATGATCCATCGGGTCATCGCCATCGAGCGGCCCTTGGGTCTCTTGAATCTGACCAATCACCAGGCGTTCGAAGGTGAGCGCTTGCAGGAGAACTGCCTCAGGTCCAACCTCAGCCAGGAGCGCTGAAGTCTTTGCGAAGAGGTAGTCGCCGGTGAGGATTGCAACAGCATTTCCCCATCGATAGTTCGCACTGGTAACACCGCGGCGAAGTGCGGCCTCATCCATCACGTCATCGTGATAGAGCGTTCCAAGATGAGTGAGTTCGCAGGCAACCGCGGCCTTGAAGACATTGGCGCCACGCTCTGGACCAAGTTGTGCAGTCAAGAGAACGAGAAGTGGTCGTAACCGCTTTCCACCAGCAAGGACGAGATGCCTTGAGGTCTCTTCTACGAGCGGGTATTCGCCTTGGATATGAGTGGAGAGAAGTTCCTCAACCTGAGCAAGACCATGCGATAGATCCGCAGCCAGGTGTGGATCGAGATATGGAATCGCTAGTTGAGTATTGCTCACCGGATAAAGATAGCGAGGTCAGTGATGAAAGAGAGAGTCGAAGTTGGCAGTACACCAAGGACGACCGTCACAATCGCTGCGCTCCAGACGCCTACCGAGGTTCGTAGTGTCGGCAAGGTCACACTCACACTGGTATCGCTTGGATCTTGGAAGAACATCAAGACGACCACACGTATATAGAAGAATGCTGCGATCGCGCTCGTGAGAACACCGACGATCACGACGGAACTCACGCCACCCTCATAGGCGGCGCCGAAGATCGAGAACTTTCCAATGAAGCCTGAAGTCAAAGGGATACCTGCAAAGGAGAGCAAGAAGAGCGTGAAGAGCGATGCGACAACTGGGGACTTCTTGCCCAGCCCTGCCCAACGGTTGAGGTCAGTCACTTCACCTTGGCTATCTTGGATCAGAGTGATGATTCCGAACGCACCGAGAGTAGAGATCCCGTAAGCGAAGAGATAGAAGAGTGAGCTCTCAAGTCCTGCCTTATTGAATGCGATGACACCTGCCAACAGGAATCCGGCGTGTGCGATGGAGGAGTAAGCGAGCATTCGCTTCACATCACGTTGGGCGATCGCGACGATCGAACCGACGATCATCGTGAGGATCGCGATTCCCGTGAGGATCGGCTGCCACTGCCAAACATTCCCGTCAAGGACGGTATAGAAGATGCGAAGCATTGCCATGAAAGCCGCGACTTTCGTCGCAGCAGCCATGAATCCCGTAACTGGGGTTGGTGCCCCTTGATAGACATCTGGGGTCCAAGCATGGAATGGAACCGCACCGACTTTGAAGAGTAGACCCACGGAGACGAAGACGATGCCGATGAGCAAGATGACATCGTTTGCATATCCACCAGTGACCGCAGCGCGAATCTCGCTAAATCGAATCGAGCCGGCATATCCATAGAGGAATGCAGCACCGAAGATGAAGAAGGCGGATGAGTAAGCACCAAGGAGGAAGTACTTGAGTGCGGATTCTTGAGAGAAGAGTCGACGGCGACGTGAGAGTCCAGCCATCAAGTAGAGCGGAAGCGAGAGGACTTCGAGTGCAACGAAGAGCGTGATGAGATCGCTCGCTGCCGGAAAGAGCATCATGCCACCGACTGAGAAGAGCATCAGAGGGAAGACTTCGGTCTGTTGCTTACCCACTGCAAGCGCTCTTCGCTCTTCTTCAGAGCCCGGCAGTGCTGCAGCTTGTGGTGCGAAAGAATCGACATCTAAGACGAAGAGGATCGCAACCAGCGCGAGTACCAAGATGATTCCTTGAGCAAGGATGGTTGGTCCATCGACGATCACGGAATTGATCGCAGCAGTCGTTGTCGCGGTGTCTCGATTGGCGATGACTTGAAAGAGTGCGATCAAAAGTGTCGCTGGTGCAAGCAGAGAGTGCACGAATCGACGCATCGAGCTCTTGACGAATGCTTCGACGATCACACCAAGGATGGCACCGACGAAGACGATGATCATCGGCAGAAGTGCCGCGTATTCAAGTGAGGGTGTCGTGAAGGTTGTCATTTCTCTCCCACCTGCGGCGCAGGATCAGCGAACCCCGCCTTTGCGATTGTCACTTCAGAGACTGGATTGATCACATCAAGCGCTGGTTTTGGATAGAAACCGAGGGCCACGATCGCAACGATCACAGGGGCGATTGCGATCTTCTCTCGAAGGTTGAGATCCTTCAAATTCTCGTTACCCGAAACGACGGGACCGTGGAGTGATTTCTGAACCGGAATCAAGATGTAGAGCGCAGCAAGGATGATGCCAAGCGTTCCGATCACCGCGGCAACGGGATAACGGGTATAGGTCCCAACCAGTACGAGGAATTCGCTGACGAAGCTGGAAAGTCCAGGGAGTGCAAGACCGGAGAGACCTGCGATGAAGAAGGTCCACGCCATCACTGGAGTGACGCGTTGCAAGCCACCGAAATCCGCGATGGTCTGGGAACCACGACGCTTGATCATCCAACCAGCGACGAGGAAGAGCGCGGCAGTCGAGAAGCCGTGGTTGACCATATAGAGCGTCGCACCGGAGTGACCCTGCGTCGTCATAGCGAAGATACCCATGACGATGAACCCGAAGTGTGAGATCGAGGTGAAGGCGATCAAACGCAAGATCTCCTTCTGCCCGATCGCCAAGAAGGCGCCGTAGATGATCGAGATGACAGCAAGGACGATGATTGCAGGAGTGAAAGTCTTCGACGCATTAGGGAAGAGCTCCAAGCAATAACGGATCATGCCGAAAGTTCCGACCTTGTCGAGCACGCCAAGAAGTAGAACTGAAGTTCCAGGCGTTGCAGATCGCGCCGCATCAGGAAGCCAGGTGTGAAGTGGCCAGAGCGGAGCTTTGATAGCGAAAGCGATGAAGAAGCCGAGGAAGAGTAAGTTCTCGGTCGTCGAATCCATACGAAGTTGACCAAGTGCTTGGATGTCAAAGGTTCGACCGATCTGATCCCCCGCCATGACATAGAGACCGATGATCGAAGCGAGCATCAAGAGGCCGCCAAAGAGACTGTAGAGCAGGAATTTCACTGCTGCTGCGATTCGTTCACCGCTTCCGTAGCCACCGATCAAGAAGTAGACCGGGATCAACATCGCTTCGAAGAAGACGTAGAAGAGGAAGAGATCGGTCGCTGCGAAGACGCCGATCATCATCGTCTCAAGGATGAGGATCAAGATATAGAAGGTCTTGGCGCTCCAACGTCCACCTTCGGATTCTTCCCAACCAGCAAGGATCACGATCGGAACCAGGATCACTGCAAGGAGGATCATCAAGAGTGAGATGCCATCGACGCCGACGCTGTAATTGATACCGAAGGTCGGGATCCATTCACGGCTCTCTGCGAACTGGAAGCCAGGGCGATCGACTTGGAACTGCAACGCCATGACGATAGCGGTAACTGCGACGAGCAGTGATGTTGCAAGCGCTATCTGCTTTGCAGCAAGAACGTTCTCTTTACGGAGGAAGAGCAAGGCGAGGACGCCAAGGAGTGGCAAGATCCCAACGACTGTAATCATGCTCATAGCGCCACCACCCAAATCGCTGCGATCAAGACGGCAACACCGACCAGGATCAGGAGCGCATAGTTACGAACATAGCCGGTTTGAAGTCTTCGAAGACCGCTCGCCGAACCGAGGGCAGTGCCCGAAACCGAGCGAACCGCTCCATCGATCACTCTCTCATCGACGGTGACAAGGCCACGCGTGAGCGCTTGACCAGGTCGCATCAAGAGGGCTTCATTGAAATCATCTTGCAAGAGATCCTTGCGCGCAGCCTTAGTGAAGATCGAGACATCTTCAGGAGCGATGGCCGGAACTTCTCGTCGGTACTTGGCGATCGCGATCGCAACACCGATGACTACGGCAGTGAGCGCAAGAGTCGTCACAGTGCTGGGAGCGAGGAACTCCTCATGCTCATGGCCATGCTTATCGACGACTGGCTTGAGCCAATGCTCAAGACGCTTTCCACTGTAGAGAAGGAAGCCTGAACCGATCGATCCGAGCGAGAGAACGACCATAGGCGCCCACATCAAGAATGGGGATTCGTGTGGGTGCGCACCCTCGGCCCAACGCTTCTTTCCAAGGAAGGTCATCATGAAGACGCGAGTCATATAGAAGGCGGTGATCACAGCTCCCAGGAGTGTGATCGATCCGAAGATGATGCCCTTGGTTCCGCCGAGATTGAATGCCGCTTCGATGATCTTGTCCTTGGAGTAGAAGCCAGCGAATGGTGGAACTCCGATGATCGCAAGATAGCCAAGTCCGAATGTGATCGTCGTGATCGGCATATAGCGAGCGAGGCCACCGTAACGGCGCATATTCACTTCATCGTTCATTCCATGCATGACTGAACCTGCACCCAAGAACATTCCCGCTTTGAAGAAGCCGTGGGTGAGAAGGTGCATGATCGCGAATGCATATCCGATCGGTCCCAAACCTGCAGCAAGGACCATGTAACCGATCTGTGACATCGTCGACGCTGCGAGAGCTTTCTTGATGTCATCCTTTGCCATACCGATGATGGCACCAAAGGTGAGCGTGATCGCGCCGATCAGAACGACAACGAACTGCGCAGTTGGAGCGTTATCGAAGATGAAGTTCGATCGGACGATGAGGTAGACGCCAGCCGTCACCATCGTCGCTGCGTGGATCAAAGCAGAGACCGGAGTCGGACCTGCCATCGCATCGCCGAGCCAAGATTGCAATGGGAATTGTGCCGACTTTCCTGCTGCAGCGAGGAGGAGCATCAGACCGATCGCAACCATCGCTGCTTGGGAAGCCGACTCTGCTTGCTCTTCAATGCCCTTGAAGGTCACTGTTCCGAAGACTGCGAAGGCGATCATGATCGCAAGCGATAGACCAACATCACCGACGCGGTTGGCAACGAAAGCTTTCTTTGCGGCCGTGGCATATTCAGGCTTCTTATTCCAGAACCCGATCAGAAGGTAAGAGGCGAGACCAACGCCTTCCCATCCGACATAGAGGTTGAGGTAGGAGTCGCCAAGGACCAGAAGCAGCATCGCTGCGATGAAGAGGTTGAGATAAGCGAAGAATCGCCTCCGATCTGGATCCTCTGCCATATAAGAGATGGAATAGATATGGATCAGCGTTCCAACGCCCGTAATGAGAAGTACGAAGCAGATGGAGAGTTGATCGAGGAGCAGAGCTGCATCGACTTGGAATGAACCGACCGAGATCCAGGTAAAGACCTTCTGATAGACCGCGCGATTGGCCTCTTCGCGCCCGACCATGGCGATCATCTCCATGAGGCCGATGACGAAGGTAGAAGCAGCGATAGCGGTCGCTAGTAGGTGACCCCAACGATCAGCACGACGACCGAGAAGGAGCAAGAACGCTGAGCCGAAGAGTGGCAGAGCGATGAGGTAGACGAGCATTGAGCTTTCCAACATCTCAGGTCACCGCCTTAGGAGATTGGCATCATCAACCGACGCCGATCTCCTCGATCGATAGATCATCACGATGATTGCAAGGCCGACGACAACTTCACAGGCCGCGACAACCATGGTGAAGAAGGCGACCATCTGTCCTTCGAGATTGCCATGGATTCGGGCGAAAGTGACGAAGGCGAGGTTCGCTGCGTTGAGCATCAACTCGATGCTCATGAACATCACGATCGCATTCCGTCGAACGATGACGCCAACCGAGCCGATGACGAAGAGCGCGGCTGAGAGATAGATGTAATTGGAGATGTCCACTTACTTCACCTCATCTTCCGCAGCATTGACCTTGGGTAGTTCATCGAGCGTGTACTTACGCTGATCGATCACATCGCCGCGCGCCTTCAAAGTCTTGGAGACGGAGAGATCGGAAGCAGTGCCATCAGGTAGGAGGGCAGGGACATCGACTGCGTTATGTCGTGCATAGACACCAGAGCCTGGAAGTCCGGCAGCAGTTGCCAGCGAATCACTTCTAAAGCGAGCGGTTGCCTTCGCGCGCTGAGAGAGTTGTGCATCCTTGCTCTTCTCAGAGTGAGCCAGGACCATCGCGCCAAGGGCCGCAGTGATCAAGAGGGCTGAGACGACTTCAAATGCCCAGACGTACTCGGTGAAGAGGAGCTTTGCGATTCCTTCGACATTTCCGCCAGTATTCATCACTTCGATTCCCGGCGATTGGACGCCGAGGGTTGCGCGGGAGAGGAGTGAGACCAGGAGGAGTGCGATTCCAACCGCTGCAGTGATCGCCACGGGGCGAAGACCTGCGATGTTTTCCTTGAGTGAATCCGATGAATCGACGCCAACGAGCATCAGGATGAAGAGGAAGAGCATCATCACAGCGCCGGTATAGACGATGATCTGAACCACGCCCAAGAAAGCTGCACCATTGGAGATGTAGAAGATGGCAAGGGTGATCATGATCCATGCCATCAAGAGCGCAGCATGAACTGCTTTCTTCACCACCAAGATTCCAATCGCAGCAAGGACTGCTATCGGGGCGAGGATGAAGAACTGCACTGCTTCTGGAGTGGAGGTCTGACCTACTTCAAAGGCTAGGTTCATTTCTTCGACTCCGAAGCGTTCTCTTGTAGTGGGCTAGCGCCAGGGACCTCGCCACGGTAATAGGTATGGTGATCCGCATCGGGATACATCGGATGCGGCGGTGGCAACATTCCAGCGCGAAGCGGAGCAAGGAGATCATCCTTTTCGAAGATCAACTTTCCGCGAGCGTTATCTGCAAGTTCGTATTCGTTGGTCATGGTCAGGGCGCGAGTTGGGCAGGCTTCGATGCAGAGACCACAGAAGATGCATCGCAAGTAATTGATTTGATAGACCTTGCCGTAGCGCTCCCCTGGTGAATAACGCGCCTCCTCGGTGTTGTTCTCACCTTCGACATAGATCGCATCTGCTGGACAGGCCCATGCGCAGAGTTCGCAACCGATGCACTTCTCAAGACCATCAGGATGGCGATTGAGCTGATGGCGACCATGGAAGCGAGGCGCAGTCGGTTCCTTCACTTCAGGATATTCAACGGTGTTGACCTTCTTGAACATAGTGCTGAAGGTGACCCAGAAGCCCTTGAGTTGAGCGAAGAGCGATCCAGGACCGTTATCTACGACTTCGCGTGATTCATTCTCAGCGCGACGAAGTGGCTCGATTCCTGCATCGTCTTTCGGAGTGGGATTGAGTTCGTTACTCATGGCGAACGATTCCCTCATTTCTATTCGAAGGCATCACTGGGATCGGGAAAGATGGTTCAGGCATTGGACCGACTTCATGTGCACGTTCTTCGTTCCGTGCTTTCGCCTTCTCATAGAAGGTAGCTCCAGCAAGGACCAAGAGGACGACGCCGAGTGTGAAGCCACCGATCACCATCTGAGAAGCGCCCTCAGCCGAGAGGACGCGAAGTGTTGCGACGGTGATGATCCAGGCGAGGGATGAAGGAATGAGAACCTTCCAACCAAACTTCATGAATTGGTCGTAGCGAAGACGAGGCAAGGTTCCGCGCAACCAGATGAAGAAGAAGAAAAAGAGCAGCACCTTCGCGAAGAACCAGACCATGGTGAACCAACCACCGAGCCACTGCTCAGTGAAGCCAAGACCTGGAAGTGCCCGATAGCCGCCGAGGAAGAGCGTGCTTGCAAGGGCAGAGACAGCGATGATGTTGACGTACTCCGCCAAGAAGAAGAGTGCGAACTTGAGCGATGAGTACTCAGTATGGAATCCACCGACCAATTCACCTTCAGCTTCTGCCAAGTCGAATGGTGCTCGGTTCGTCTCTCCTACCATCGAGATCACGTAGATCACGAAGGATGGGAAGAGAACGAGGGCGAACCAGAATCGATCTTGCGCTGCGACGATCTCTGAGGTCGACATCGATCCGGCATAGATGAAGACCGCGACGAGCGAGAGACCCATTGCAACTTCATAGGAGATGACCTGAGCGCTAGAGCGAAGTCCACCCAGGAGCGGGTATGTCGAACCTGATGACCAACCAGCAAGGACGATGCCGTATACGCCAATCGAGGTAGCGGCAAGGATGTAGAGGACAGCAACTGGGAAATCGGTCAACTGCATTGCAGTTTCGCGACCGAACATGGTCACCGGCCCTGACATCGGAATCACCGCGAAAGCCAAGAAACAAACCGAAACGCTGATCAGTGGCGCAATGATGAAGACGACCTTGTCGGCAGCTTTAGGGATCAGATCCTCTTTGAATGCGAGCTTCACACCATCAGCAAGGCTCTGAAGGAGACCGAATTTTCCGACTCGGTTTGGACCGAGACGCATCTGCATCCGAGCGACGACTCGACGCTCAGCCCAGATCGCGAAGAGTGTCATGACTACGCAGATCGCAAATACCAAGAGTGCCTTGACTGCGATGAGCCAGCCCGGATCCATGCCAATCAACTCTGTAGTCGTCATGCCTTCACCACTGTAACAAGAGAGTGTGTGGTCTTATGAAGTTGGGCGAGTGGGCGGGAAGCAACTGAGTTTCTTGGAATCCAGATTGCCCTGAAGTCGATATCGCCGATTTTCGCTGGGAGCGTCACGGAACCGAATTCATTGGAGACCTTCACATGGTCACCATCGACGACGCCAAGCCGCTCGGCACGATCCTCGGAGATGACCACCACTGATGGATGAGCAGTCCCGGCGAGGTTCGGCTCATGGCTTTGCATCGTTCCTTCGTCGAGCAAGAGCCGCCACGAAGTGAGAAGTGCCTGGTTCTCTGTCGGCTGCTTGAAGGAGATGGAGGGAAGTGGTGCAAAGGGTGCACGAGCTCCATCCCAATTCTCCAAAGATGCGAGTTCACTCGCCGCCTTTGCAACCGTTGGAAGGTTGATTGACTTACCCATCTCTTCGGAGAGCATGGAGAGGATGCGAAGATCACTTCGTTGCAAGGAATCTGTGACAGCTGCAGCGAAGGAGCGTGACTTGCCCTGCCAATCCATGAATGAACCGCTCTTCTCAACGACAGCAGCGACCGGCAGGATCACATCTGCAACTTCAGTCATCGCACTCTTGCGAATCTCAAGACTGACGACGAATGCCTTTCGAAGTCCCTCGATCGCATCATGCGAGATATCGAAGGGATCGACGCCACCTACGAGGAGCGCTTCGATCGATCCTTGATGTACCGCATCGAGGATCTGTGTGGTCGACATTCCTGCTTCAGTTGGAAGGGATGGAACCGACCAGGCAGTTTGAAGATCAACACGCGCCTTTGCATCGGTTACAGGTCTTCCGCCGGGAAGGAGATTTCCAATCGCGCCAGCCTCGAGAGCACCACGCTCTCCAGCGCGACGTGGGATCCACGCAAGCTTGGCTCCGAATTTCTCTGCGAGAGCTTTCGCAGCAGAGAGTGCGCCTGGAACTTCTGCAAGGCGCTCGCCTACCAAGATCACTGATTTCGCGGTCAATGTAAGGGCAGCGAGATCCGAGGCTTCGTTACCGACATTCTTGATCACGGTCGCCTTGAGCTTGTCATTGCCACGCGATGTGAATGGCGCGATAGCTGTGACTTTGAGTGCTCGCTTTCTTACCTGCTTGAAGAGACGAAGGAAGACGATCGGTGATTCCTCTTCTGGCTCGAAGCCAGCGAGTACAACGTGATCGGCCTTATCGAGATCCTTGTAGCTGACGCTGCTTCCGACCACCACACTCGCAAGGAACTCACGTTCTTCATCACTTGTGGTCCGCGCTCTGAAGTCGATGTTATTGGTACCGAGTGCGACGCGAGCGAACTTCGTATAACCATAGGCATCTTCAACTGTGGCACGTCCACCGACCAAGACGGCGGCGCGATTGGCGCTCAAGCCATTGGCAGCATGTGCCAACGCTTCTGGCCATGATGCTTCACGGAGTTCACCGTTCTCGCGGATCATGGGAGTGGTGATGCGCTCGAACTGTGCGTACTTGAACGCCCAACGACCCTTGTCACAGTTCCACTCTTCATTGACGGTTGCATCATCACCAGCAAGGCGACGAAGCGTCTTTCCGCGGCGGACATCGGTGCGCATGTCACAACCAGATGCACAATGCTCACAGGCAGATGGTGTTGAGACGAGATCGAAAGGACGAGCGCGGAACCGATAGGAAGCTCCGGTGAGAGCGCCGACCGGGCAGATCTGAACCGTGTTACCAGAGAAGTAAGATTCGAATGGTTCCTTCTCGTAGATGCCTACTTGTTGCAAGGCACCGCGCTCATTGAGAGTGATGAAGGGATCACCAGCGATCTGCTCAGAGAATCGGGTACAACGCGCGCAGAGGATGCAGCGCTCACGATCGAGAAGGACTTGTGAGGAGATATTGATCGGCTTCTCAAAGGTTCGCTTCTTTCCTTCATAGCGAGACTCACCGCGACCATTGCTCATCGCCTGGTTCTGCAGCGGACATTCGCCACCCTTATCGCAGACCGGGCAATCGAGTGGGTGGTTGATCAGGAGCAACTCCATGATTCCCTTTTGCGCCTTATCGGCAACTGGTGAGGTCAACTGTGTATTGACGACCATCCCAGTTTCGACCGGAATCGTGCATGAAGCTTGTGGCTTCGGGAACTTGCGACCATTGATCTCAATGTCGACCAGACATTGGCGGCAGGCGCCGACTGGATCAAGGAGTGGGTGATCACAGAAACGTGGGATCTGAATGCCAAGTTTCTCTGCAGCGCGAATGACGAGAGTTCCCTTGGGAACTGTCACTTCGAATCCATCGATGGTGAGAGTGATCATCTCCACCTGCGCCTCTTGCGCATCAGTGATCTCTTGGATACTCATCGCGCACCACCTGCTGCACTCGTAGCGAAAACAGTCGAAGCATGTGGATCGAAGGGGCAGCCACCGTTGCTCAAGTGATCGAGGTATTCCTGACGGAAATACTTCAGCGACGAGATGATCGGACTGGCGGCACCATCGGCGAGGGCACAGAAGGAGCGGCCCATGATGTTGTCGCAGAGATCGAGGAGTTTGTCGAGATCGGCAGGAGTGCCTTCGCCCTTCTCAAGGTTCTTCAGCGCTTGCACCAACCACCAGGTTCCTTCGCGGCACGGGGTGCACTTTCCGCAGGACTCATGCTTATAGAACTCTGTCCAGCGAAGCACGGCGCGCACTACACAGGTCGTCTCATCGAAGATCTGTAACGCTTTGGTTCCAAGCATCGAGCCTGCAGCGGAGACACCTTCGTAATCGAGCGGCACATCGAGGTGCTCATCGGTGAACATCGGAGTGGAAGATCCGCCTGGAGTCCAGAACTTGAGGCGATGTCCATTACGGATCCCACCGGCCATGTCGATCAATTCCCGAAGCGTGATCCCGAGCGGGGCTTCGAATTGGCCAGGCTTAGTGACGTGACCTGAGAGCGAATAGAGCGTGAAGCCCTTCGATTTCTCAGTTCCCATCGATGCGAACCACTCTGCACCGTTGTTGATGATGGAAGGAACTGAAGAGATGGACTCGACATTGTTGACCACAGTTGGACGGGCATAGAGACCTGCGATCGCAGGGAATGGTGGGCGTAGTCGTGGCTGGCCTCTAAAGCCTTCCAATGAATCCAAAAGTGCAGTCTCTTCACCACAGATATAGGCACCTGCTCCGACATGAAGGACGAGTTCGAGATCGAATCCCTTGCCGAGGATGTTCTTTCCTAGCAAACCTGCTTTATATGCATCTTCAATCGCTTGCTGAACGCGGCGGATCACATGGGTTACTTCACCGCGGATGTAGATGAATGCATGGTTGGCGCGAATCGCATAGGAAGCGATGATGATTCCCTCGACCAAGACGTGAGGATTGGCAAGGAGAAGAGGTGTGTCCTTGCAGGTTCCTGGTTCAGATTCATCAGCGTTGACGACGAGGTAATGCTCCTTGTTATCGCCTTGTGGGATGAATCCCCACTTCATTCCAGTTGGGAAGCCAGCACCACCACGACCTCGAAGTCCAGAATCCTTGACGAGTTGAATGATCGCATCAGGATCCATTTCAAGGGCCTTTGCAACAGCTTTGTAGCCACCATTGCGCTTGTAGCCATCGATCGTGAATGAGTCCTTCTGATCCCATGAAGAGGAGAGGACTGGAGTCAACTTCGCCATCAGATCTCACCTTTTTCTTTAGCTACCCGAAGACCTAGGAGCGTTGGCTCGCCAGCCTGTACTCCTTCATTGGCAAGACCATCGTTGATGCCGGCAAGGACGCGAGATGCTTCCTTCCACGTAACGAGTCGATTCGGCCCACGAGTTGGTGCTGGTGGATTCCCCTGGCGCATCGCATCGACGAGACCCTTAGCGGACTCTGGAGTCTGGTTGTCATAGAACTCCCAATTCGCCATCACAACTGGTGCATAGTCGCAAGCAGCATTGCACTCGATATGTTCGACCGAGACCTTGCCATCGCTGGTGACGCCATCGTTCTCGATTCCGAGATGCTCAAGTACTGATTCATAGATCGCATCCCCACCCATGATTGCGCAAAGGGTGTTGGTGCAGATACCGACGTGATACTCACCGACTGGCTTTCGCTTGTATTGGGTGTAGAAGGTCGCAACAGCGGTCACTTCTGCAGTCTCAAGGTCAAGTTTCTTCGCGATCTGCTCAATCCCCTCTGCCGTGACGTAACCTTCAACAGATTGCACATAGTGAAGCAACGGCATGATCGCGGAGCGAGAGCGTGGATAGCGCTTGATGATCGAATCCATCACTGCATCATCTTGCGCCGTGAAGCCACTAGAACTTTCATTGAACTTAGCCATCAGCGATCAACTCCTCCCATCACAGGATCGATCGATGCGACAGCCGCGACGACGTCAGCGATCTGACTGCCCTCGACCATTGCCGCAGTAGATTGAAGATTGTTGAAGGATGGTTCACGGAAGTGAACGCGGAACGGCCTGGTTCCACCATCACTGACCAGATGTACGCCAAGTTCGCCTCGAGGAGATTCAACTGTGCTGTAGACCTGACCTGCCGGTACGCGGAATCCTTCGGTCACGAGTTTGAAGTGGTGGATCAGCGCTTCCATCGATTCACCCATGATCTGTCGGATGTGATCGAGTGAGTTACCAAGACCATCGCCGCCAAGTGCCAATTGGGCTGGCCACGCGATCTTCTTATCGCTGACCATGACAGGAGCGCCGTCCAGCTTCTCCAACTTGGTGACGCACTGCTCGATGATCCGCAGTGATTGTTCGAGTTCTTGCATACGGATCAAGAAGCGACCGTAGGAATCAGAGCTCGTTGCAGTGATGACATCGAAGTCGTAGTTCTCATAACCGCAATAGGGCTGAGTCTTACGAAGGTCCCAAGGCAATCCGGTCGCACGAAGGACAGGCCCTGTGATGCCGAGAGTGGTGCACCCTGCGAGATCGAGATAGCCGACATCTTTAGTGCGCTTGATCCAGATCGAATTGCCGACCAAGAGTTTCTCGTTGTCCTTGAAGCTCTTGCGAAGATCCTTGACCGTCTCTCGAATCTTCTCAAGGGCATTGCTTGGGAGATCTTGTGCGACGCCGCCTGGACGGACATAAGCCATGTTCATGCGAAGTCCCGAGATCATCTCGAAGATATCGAGGACCTTCTCGCGCTCGCGGAATGCGAAGAGCATCGGTGAGAGTGCGCCGAGCTCCAAAGCGCCCGTGCCGAGTGCGACCATATGAGAGGAGATGCGATTGAACTCCATCATCATCACGCGAATGACAGTTGCGCGCTCTGGGACATCCTCGGTGATACCAAGTAACTTCTCGACGCCGAGGCAGTAAGCGGTCTCGTTGAAGATCGGTGCCAGGTAATCCATACGGGTTACGAAAGTGACACCTTGGGTCCAGGTTCTAAACTCGCAGTTCTTCTCGATTCCAGTATGCAGGTAACCGATGCCGCAACGGCACTCGGTGACAGTTTCGCCCTCAAGTTCGAGCATCAAACGGAGAACGCCATGCGTTGATGGGTGTTGTGGACCCATATTGACGACGACGCGCTCTTCCTTGCTCTGACCGATCTCAGTTGCGATCTGATCCCAATCACCACCGGTGACGGAGTAGACCGTTCCTTCAGTCGTCTCGCGAGTGGAGGCGTAAGGATCGCGGATAGACTCGTATGTACTCATCGATATGACCTTCGTCGATCTGGTGGTGGGATGACTGCACCCTTGTACTCGACTTCGATTCCTCCGAGTGGGTAATCCTTGCGTTGCGGATGGCCGGGCCAATCATCTGGCATCAAGATGCGAGTGAGTGCTGGATGACCATCGAAGATGATTCCGAACATGTCATATGTCTCGCGTTCGTTCCAATTGTTTCCAGCCCAGACTTCAACGAGTGATGGGATGTGTGGATCGCTATCTGGAACTGAGACCTCAAGTCGGATACGACGATTGTTTGTCATCGAGAGGAGTGGATAGACGGCGTGGAGTTCGCGCCCCTTATCTTCTGGATAGTGAACACCGCTGACGCCAAGGCAATACTCGAAACGAAGTGAAGGTGTATCGCGCAGGATCTTTGCGACATCGACCAAACGCTCTCGTTTGATGTGGAGCGTTAGTTCGCCACGATCGACAACGACCTTTTCGATCGCATCGGAGAAGAGCGGATAGGCGCGCTCTAATTCATCTGCGACCTCATCGAAATATGAACCATAGGGGCGCTGGCTTGAACCTGGTTGTGCTGCACTCTTGACGAGACCACCATAACCAGAGGTGTCGCCGGTGCCTTTGACACCGAACATTCCCTTCTCTTCGCTCACGCTAGAAGCCCCTTCATCTGATGCGTCGGGGTGGCAGCGAGCGCTGCTGCTTCCGCTTCGCGAGCTACTTCTTCGCGATTTACGCCAAGTTTCGAGTGCTTGATCTGATCATGAAGCTTCAAGATCGCATCCATCAACATCTCCGGACGAGGCGGACAACCAGGTAGGTAGATATCGACCGGAACCACGTGGTCGACTCCTTGGACGATGGCGTAGTTGTTGAACATGCCGCCTGAAGATGCGCATGCACCCATAGAGAGAACCCACTTCGGTTCTGCCATCTGGTCATAGATCTGGCGAAGAACTGGGGCCATTTTGTTGGAGACGCGACCTGCAACAATCATCAAATCTGCTTGGCGAGGCGAGGCACGAAAGACCTCCATGCCGAAACGAGCGAGGTCATAACGACCACCGCCGACCGCCATCATCTCGATCGCACAACATGCGAGACCGAATGTCGCTGGCCAGAGCGAATTGCGGCGCATGTAATTCGCAAGACCCTCAACGGTTGTGAGCAGGAATCCACTCGGAAGTTTCTCTTCGACGCCCATGACTACCTCCAACACCTACTCATTAATCCCACTCCAGTCCGCCACGTCGCCATACATACATGTATGCAACAAAGACAGTCAGGATGAATAGACCCATTTCAATGAGACCGAAGATCCCGAGCTGATCGAATGTGACCGCCCATGGATAGAGGAAGACGATTTCAATATCGAAGATGATGAAGAGCATTGCAGTCAGGAAGTACTTGATCGGGAACCGGCCGCCTCCTGCTGCTTGTGGACTTGGTTCGATACCGCATTCATAAGCCTCTGCCTTGGCGCGGTTGTAACGTTTTGGTCCGGTGAGCGCACCAGCCGCAATAGAGATGAGTCCGAACCCGAAGCCGACAGCGAAGAGCGCGATGATCGGGACGTAGGGGTTCACGAGGTCTGATTCTAGGCGTGGCTGCTATCGCGCGGAAATCGTGCCCGGCTTCGTGGCGCTGTGAACTGCGACAACCCCGAATGTGAGGTTCTTGAACTGGACGTTCTGCCATCCAGCTTCGGAGATGATCCTCGCGAGATTTGCTTGGTTGGGCCAGGCGAGGATCGATTCAGCGAGGTAGATGTACGCATCAGGATTCGATGAAAACCTCCTCGCAACCGGAGGCATCGCTCGGAGTAGATACTTGAAATAGATGGTCCTGAAGATCCTCGACGTCGGATGGGAGAACTCAACGACATAGATGGAGCCACCAGGCTTCGTAACTCGTAACCCTTCTTTGAGAGCACGTGAAGTGTCATTGGTATTGCGAAGACCGAAAGAGATCGTTGTGACATCGAAGGTGTCATTGTCGAAGGGAAGGTTCAAAGCATCACCAAAGACGAAGGTCAATTCTGGATGGAGCTTCTTGCCAGTCTCCAACATTCCCTTCGAGAAATCGAGCGCCGTGACATCGGCGCCACTTTGTGCGAGCGCGGCACTCGATGTTCCTGTTCCAGCCGCGATATCAAGGATGCGCATGCCAGGCTTCGGTGCGATGATCCTTCGAACTTTCTTACGCCACCTCTTCGTCTGCCCAAGGCTCAAGAGATCGTTGAGTAAGTCATAACGCTTGGCTACCCGATCGAACATGCGTGAGACATCTTCGGGATCCTTCCCGAGGTCTGCGCGAGTCATAGACCTATCTTCACCTCAACTAGGCTTAGTCACAAATCCAAAGCATCTATACCGGTAAGCGAAACGTTAGGTAGAAGAAGTGAAGATCAAAGTACGTACCGAAGCTCTCGGGGAACTTCCCGAACTTCTGCACGTCGCCCTTCCTGGCTCCCGGCATGCGCCACCTTTTTCCTGGGTGCGCCGCGATGAGGGGTTGATCGGCTTTGGTGAATACAAGCGGATAGAAGTACGTGGCAGCGACCGTTTTGAGGTCGCAAGTCGTTGGTGGCGAGAAGCTCTCCGCGAATTCGAGATCCATAACAACGTTCAAGGATCTGGCACTGGCCCGATCCTCTTTGCCTCCTTCGCCTTCGATAGCAACGAACCCTCCGTACTCGTCATCCCAAAGGTGGTCATAGGGCGACGCGGTGAGCGGCGCTGGATCACATGGATCGGTGATGGTGCGCAACCAGAGTTGACCTCGATCACTACAGAACCGGCTCCGCTCGAGCTGATGTGGCAAGGCGAGAATGGTGAGAGTTGGCGTTCCCATGTCCGCGAGATCGTCGATCTCATCCAAGGTGGAAACGTTGAGAAGGTCGTTCTCGCCAGGGCCCTCGATGGGAGATCGTCGAATGAGATCGACGTGAGACGTCTTCTTCAATTACTCAGCGTTGATTACCCGAATACCTGGCTCTTCGCCCATGACGGACTCGTCGGAGCGACACCTGAGCTCTTGGTGAGGTTGAGCAAATCGCTTGTGACATCTCGCGTCCTTGCCGGAACCATCAAGCGCACTGGTGATGATGAGAAAGACCTAGCGCTCGCCGCATCCTTGGCGCGTTCATCGAAGGACTTGGAAGAACACGAATATGCAGTTCGATCGGTCGCCGATGCGCTGCAACCTCTCTGTTCCTCAACGAATGTCCCTGAATCTCCCTTCGTCCTTCATCTTTCCAATGTGATGCATCTAGCCACTGATGTCACTGGCGTGCTCACCGATGCAGCGAACCCGCCAGATATCTTCGATTTCCTTGAGAAACTCCATCCATCGGCTGCAGTCTGCGGAACGCCGCGAGAGAAAGCGGCAGAAGCGATCTCCTCCATTGAGGGGATATCACGAGGTAGGTATGCCGGCCCTGTCGGTTGGGTCGATATTCGATCCGATGGTGAATTCGGTATCGCACTCCGTTGCGGTCAGATCGATGAGACGAAGAAGTCGATCCGAATCTATGCTGGTTGTGGCATCGTCGCTGGATCGGATCCAAGTGCGGAATATGCAGAGAGTGAAGCAAAACTCTCCGCGATGCAGGGGGCTCTACTTCGTCACTGATCAGTGAGTTGAGGAAGTGAGCGAAATAAAGAGTTCTCTGATCGATTCAAGATTTGCGGCGTTGCTCTCTCGAGAGGGCATCTTCGCAATGATCACCCGTACTTTGCTCGCGCCCTTTCCACCATTCTCCATCGCACTGCGGAGTGATTCGATCGATTCGACTTCAACAGCTTTGATGCCGAATGAACTTGCGATCTTCTTCAAGTCCTTCCCGTGTGGGGTGCCGAAGACCTCTTCGAAATGTTCAACGCCCCGTTGCGGCAGAGTCGAGAAGATGCCACCACCATCGTTATCAACGACGACAATCGTCAGATCCGCATCGATCTGATTGGTGAGTGAAGAGAGATCATGGAGGAATGCCAAATCACCTAGGAGCGCCACAGTTCTCTTGAAAACAGTCGCAATTCCCATTGCAGTTGAGATGTTCCCATCGATTCCAGCAAGGCCGCGATTGGCGAAGACTTTCACCTTCGCCGTCTCATCGGAGCCGAGAGCGAAGCTCTCTATATCTCGTATCGGACGTGACGACGCAACGAAGAGAGCATCCATTTCCATCTGTGCGATTGCAGCTGCAACACGTCCTTCACTCCACTGTGCACTCTCCGAGATCGCTTGATCTGCGAGGGCAGAATAGCTCAGCCACTCCTCCTTCCACTCGCCATCTGCATTGGTAGTGAGGACTTTTGGAAGTACATGATGGATCTCATCAGCACTTCGACGAGTATCGATCTCAGCAACGCGCGGATCGATCACCATGATCCGTTTCGCAAGCGCAATGTAGGCATTGAGGGATCTAGTCAACGTGGTTCGACCGATCACGATCGCAAGATCAGCAGTCAACTTCTCTCGCAAGGATTCATTCGACAAAATCAGTGAAGCGTGCCCAATCGCATCTGGGAAGGTGATTGGATCTTCGGCGAGAAGCACGGCATGAGTCGACTCTGCAAACTCTCGAATGGCTTGAGCTTCGAATCCAGCGCGATCATGTCCGATGATGAGCGCTACACGTCTTTGATTGATCGCAATCTCTGCAGGTATGACGAGCTTCTCATCGAGAGGTACGACTTTGATTCCATCGAGCCATGACCCCTCATCTTCACTTCCCTGCTCCGGTAGGAGCGGTTCCTCGAATTGCAGATTGAAGTGAACGGGGCCGCCATTGCTCAGTAGATGACTCGGCTCGAAGGGTGCGCTGGTATCGATCGACTTCATCACGAAGCCACCGAAGATGCTCTGTTGCAACGTCGTTTGATTCGATCCAGTCTTTCGCAATCTCTCTGGACGATCCGCTGTGAGAAGCAGTAATCGCTCTTGGGAGTGATAGGCCTCAAGGACTGCGGGCAAGAAGTTCGCCACCGCAGTTCCACTCGTTGCCACCACCGGCACATAGCGTTTCGTTGCCTTTGCGATCCCAAGGGCGAAGAAAGCTGCACCACGTTCATCGATGCGCACATGCATGCGGATCAAGTTCTTCTTTGCCGCTGCCGCGAAGGCGAGGCTCAGCGGAGCATTGCGGGATCCAGGTGAGATCACGACATCACTGACACCCAACTCGATCAGCCTTCGAACGATATGGCGACCAAGCTTCGTCGATGCATTACTCATGCGAAAAGGACCTCATGGCATTCACGAACCCGATTCTCCCACCACTGGAAACGATCATGTTCCACTGCGAGAGTATCGAGAGAGGAAGGTGAGATTCTTTTCACTTCTATGGCACCGTCTTTGATCGGATGCACGCCAACATCTTTCGCAAAGAGCGATCCGGTAGCCAACCCTGATGCGCGTGAATAACTCTTACGCGATGCCGCCAATTCCAAACCTTGACTGATTCCTACCGCACTCTCCAACGCACTGGATACGACATACGGCAGTGCGAAATGATCCGCGATGGCGAGAGCTCTTCGAACTCCACCGAGTGGAGAACTCTTCACGACGATCAGATCAGCAGCTCCTGTCAGATCGATGGCACATGGATCATCGCTCTTTCGAATCACCTCATCGATGGCAACCTTGATCTCGATCTTCGACTTCAACTCTCGTAGCTCTTCGACACTCTCGCATGGCTGTTCCACATACTCGATCTCACTTGAGAGCGGCTCAAGGAAGCGAACCGCTTGCTCCACGCTCCACGCTCCGTTGACATCGAGGCGGATCTGGATCTCTGGCTCGATCTCTCGAACTCGCTTGATCCGCTCCATATTCGCGACCATGTCATCGGTCATCTTCATCTTGACGGTCCTTGCACCGGGATAACGTTCAAGGATCGTTGGAATCTCATGGAGATCATCAACGGCAGGGAGCGTTGCATTGATCGAGACGAAATCGTGCTCTTTTTCGAGAGGTGGTTGAAAAGCAGCTTCAATCCCCGCAGCAAGCCACCTCGACGACTCTTCTGCGCCATATTCGAGGAATGGTGAGAACTCTCCCCAACCATGTGGACCTTGAAAGAGAGCTACTTCGCGCTCTTCTATGCCACGAAACCTTGTGATGAGCGGTAACCGAACGACATGCAGGGAGGAGAGAATCTCGTCCAGCTCGACTCTCACATCAACTCTTTCGATTAAGGACGCTTTGGGAAACGCTCGAAGTTCGGCGGGCGCTTCTCCTTATATGCATCACGGCCTTCCTGACCTTCTTCGGTCAGGTAGAAGAGGAGCGTTGCATCGCCAGCAAGTTGTTGGACTCCAGCAAGACCATCATCAGCGGCATTCATGCCAGCTTTGAGGAGACGAAGTGCCATCGGCGAATGCCTGAGTATCTCTCGGCACCAGGAGACTGTCTCTGCTTCCAACTCTTCGACTGGAACGACCGTGTTGACGAGTCCCATCTCTAGCGCTTCATGCGCGTCGTATTGGCGACAGAGGAACCAGATCTCGCGAGCCTTCTTCTGTCCTACATGTCGAGCGAGAAGTCCGGAACCATATCCACCATCAAAGGAGCCGACCATCGGACCTGTCTGTCCGAACTTTGCATTCTCTGCAGCGATGGTGAGATCGCAGACCACATGAAGCACATGTCCGCCACCGATAGCCCATCCAGCGACCATTGCAACGACAGGTTTCGGTGTCCTTCGAATCTGCACTTGCAGATCCAAGACATTGAGACGACCAATACCTTTCTTACCCAATGAATCACTGCCGATATATCCATCATCGCCGCGAACTGAGATGTCGCCGCCAGAGCAGAAGGCTTCTTTCCCTTCACCAGTGAAGATGATGACTCCGACTCTTTCGTCGTCGCGAGCAGCATTGAATGCAACCTGTAACTCGGCGAGGGTCTCGGGTCGAAATGCATTGCGCACCTGAGGGCGATTGATGGTGATCTTCGCCATTCCCTCAGCGATTTCGTAGCGAACATCAGTGAAATTGGCACTCTCAGGAGCTGCCTGCCAATTCGGGATTTCGCGCGAACCGGGTTCTCGTTTTATTGGTTTACTCATAACAAGCCGATAGCCTACGCGTGTTATGGATGTAAGCGCCAAGCGGGGCGTGCGCCACGTAACCGCAGAGTGGCAATTGCCACAAGTACTCGACTCACTAGCCAAAGCCCTCAATGGTTCGGGTCCAGCTTTACGTTTCGCAGAACGAAACAACCCCTCTCTCCTCGCTGTGCCTGAAAGCGTCGCCGTTGTCGTTGCAACGAGTGGCAGCACCGGAAGATCGAAAGAGATCGGTCTGAGCGCTACCGCACTCTTCGCCTCTGCGCGGGCATCGAACGATTATCTCGGTGCACATAATGGTGATACCTGGTCCTTGATCCTTCCGCTGACCCATATCGCGGGAGTCAATGTTCTCGTTCGTTCACTCGAACTTGGTCGCGAGCCTATGGATCTTCGCAACCTCACAGATGAATCACTTCCCGCCGCGGATTTCACGGCGATCGTGCCGACTCAACTCCACCGAGCAGTCCATCAGACGGGACAACTATTGCGTCACTTGCAATCTGCGCATCGCGTTCTGGTTGGTGGCGCTTCGCTTGAACAAGCGTTACGTGACGAAGCAAATAACGCCCAAGTAAGGGTCACTTCCACGTATGGCATGACTGAAACTTCTGGTGGTTGTGTCTATGACGGTGCACCGTTGGCAGGTGTCGAAGTTGAGATCAGAGAGGGGCGAGTTGCATTCAGAGGCGAACATCTTGCCTCCTACTACTTGCCAACCACCGATGGAGATGAGATCAAACCCATCCTCAATGATGATGGTTGGTTCATATCGAATGACATCGGCCATATCGAAGATGGCAAATTGGTCGTCGAAGGTCGCGCTGATGATGTGATCATCTCGGGTGGGGAAAAGGTCTCGCTGGCAACCATCGAGAGATTCCTATCTGATCTCATAGAGGGAGAGGTCGTCGCCTTCGCCCAACCGGATCCAGAGTGGGGTCAACGCTTGGCTATCGCAACCACATCAGTTCTTAGCATCGATCAATGGCAAGAGCTACAGGGCAAGATTCGAGAGCAATTGGGCCGATATGCAATTCCACAGGACATCTACCGAATAGCAGAGATCCCAAGAAGTGCGCTCGGTAAAGTTGATCGCATAGCGCTGATGAGATCGATCCAAAGCGAAAATCTCTAACCATGACGGAGAGTGATGACTTCTCTTAAGCCCTGGATCATGGGTGCACGGCCAAAGACTTTGCCGGCCGCGATCGCGCCAGTGATGGTTGCGACCGCTTACGCAGGTCAATCAGTGCGCTTTGGCCAAGCACTTGCCGCACTCTTCGTCGCGCTCTCACTGCAGGTCGCAGTCAACTATTCCAACGATTATTCCGATGGAATTCGGGGAACGGATCAGAATAGAAGAGGTCCACTGCGCCTTGTTGGCAGCGGAACAAAGAGCGCCGATAGCGTCAAGCGAGCCGCTTACATCTCATTCTTCATTGCGATGATCTTTGGCTCCTACCTCGCGCTCACCTCATCGCTCTGGCTATTTCTCATCGGTCTCATCGCGATCATCGCTGCCTGGCGCTATACCGGAGGTGAGAAGCCTTATGGCTATCGTGGCCTGGGTGAGATCTCCGTCTTCATCTTCTTTGGAGTCGTTGCAACTGTCGGCACCTATTACGTTCAAACCTTGGAGATCGATCTTTCGATCTTCTTGATCGGATCTGCGATGGGAGCGATTGCCTGTGGCATCCTCTTACTCAACAACATCCGTGATATCGAAACCGACAAAGTGGCTGGAAAGCGCACTCTCTCAGTTCGGATCGGCAGAGAGTTGAGCATCGTTCTCTACTGGCTCCTCATCTCAGCTTCGCTCATCATCTTCATCGAAGTGACCGACCTGCCTTGGTCTTTCCTTGCAATTCTCACTCTGCCATTGATCGTTCAACTGAGAGGGTCCATAAGCAAGTACGAGTGGATCAAGGCGCTGGAATCAACGGGCAAGTTCCAGATGTTCTACGCGGCGCTGCTCTCTTTGGCGCTCCTTCTCTCGCTTCGGTAATCTCGCCTCATGCTTCGCTACCTACCCCTGATCCTCCTCTTCGGCGTGACGATCTACGCCCTTGTTGAGTGTTCACAGACAGATCAGGAGCAGGTTCGAAACCTTCCTAAATGGGGTTGGATCCTCATCATCATTCTCTTCGGCCCACAAACTCTTGCACTTGGCCCCATTGGATGGTTCGTTGCAGGTCGGCCAAAAGGCAAGGGTTTCGGTGGATTTAAACCGAAGCGCAAGATCCTTCCACCCGATGACAATCCAGATTTCTTGAAGGGTCTCTAAGAGCTACAGACCTGCGTAGGTGTGCTTACCGGTTCCCCAGATATTGACGTAGATGTAATTGAAGAGGAATGTCGATCCGGCGATCAGACATAACCAGGCAGCTTTCTTTCCCTTCCATCCTGCGGTGACGCGTGCATGAAGGTATGCCGCATAAGCAACCCACGTGATGAAGGCCCAGGTTTCTTTTGGATCCCATCCCCAGTAACGACCCCAAGCAGCCTCTGCCCAAATCGCGCCAGCGATGATGGAGAAGGTCCAAAGTGGGAAGACCAGTGCGATCAATCTGTAGCTAAGTTGATCAAGAGTCTCAAGAGCGGGAAGTCGAGATGCCCAAGCGCCACGACCTTTGCCACGTTCCATCTTCTCGAGGACGAGATATGCACCCGCAATGGAATTCGCAAGCAAGAAGATTCCACCCGAGACGATCGCGGCAAGAACATGGATCAAGAGCCAAGGAGATTTCAAAGCTGGGACAAGTGGTGCGCTCTCGACATAGAGCAATGTGATTGCGGTACCGAGGGTCAAGAGAGAGGCGCCAGCGACAATCAATCCCAACCATCGAAGGTCGAATCTACGAAGTGAGATCAAATATGCGGTCACGAATACGAAAGCACCGGTAACGGAGAACTCGTACATATTCGCGAGCGGGAATCGTGAAGCTGAGAGTCCTCGTGCGATGAGAGCGGCGAAGAGCAAGAGATCTGCAAGGACCATGAGACCAGTTGCATTCCTTGCGATCTTCTCGGTTCGTGCTCGATCTAGGCTCTTGCCAGCATCGCTCTTCACGGCCCATGCAGTTTCGATGGCATGGAGCAAAAAGACGATCGCGAAGACCGCGAGTGAGGAATAGACGAGATTGTTCGAGAGGTATGCCAAGGAACGACTATCCATTCGTTTCCACCTCTCCTCTGATCCTTTCGATCTCTCGAATCAACAACTCTTCATTACTCGTGCAAAGCCCCGCGATCTCGACTTTGCCTCCATCTGGTGAGAATCGAATCCAGATCCTCCTCCTGTGAATGAAGAGCATTCCCAAGGCGCCAAGTAAAGCGCATATGCCGCCAGCGAGTGCATAACTCTTGCCCGGGTCATGGATCACCTGCAAGTTGATCCACGGTACGAACCCATCGAAAGTGATGGAACCCACTTTGAAGTCATAGAACTCACCAGGTTTGAGGGAGACCAATCCGATTCGCTCCAAACCATCGGTCTCAAGGCGATAGATGGATTGAGGTTTTCCATCATCCATCCCAAGATCTCCTTGCCAGACGGCAAGGAGTAACCGTGGATCGAGAGCCTCTGGGTAAGCCGAGAAACCGCCTCGCACTTCATCACGTGCAGCAGTCGGAAGGAATGATGCGACAAAGCCAACGCTCGGCTCCATATCTGGAACTTTGATAGCACCAGCGGAGGTGAGATTTGGATCAGTGGGAAGGAGTGGAACCGCTCCTTGATAGGTCGTCTTTCCCTCCTTGTCCCTGACCGTGACAAGTACTGAGTATCCGTTGGCTTGCAGGAAGACCCTTGATGCACCGAATGTCAGTGGTTGATTGACTCGCACGATCTCTTCACGATACGCAGAATCGAAATCATCTCGGACTCGGACCTTGAGCTCATAGTTACGTGCTTGGTTGGTGAGCGGGTCATACTCCGCCTTGAAGTCTTGCAATTCGATTCGGTAAGGCTGGAGTGATTCGACTGAGTAGAGACGACCAGGAGTGAGATTGTCATAGGTCACTGGAGTATTGATGAATCTCTCGCCGACATTGACGATCGCTTCGCCCCGCATTCCAAAGAGCGAGCTGACTGCGATTCCAATCAGGATCAAGATCATCGAGAAGTGGAAGAGAAGGTTTCCACTCTCCTTGAGGTATCCCTTTTCAAAGGTGATCGCATTCTCGAATCTCTCAATTCGATATCGCTTCGATTTCATAAGATCCACGATCTTCTCGGGAGTCGCATCGACCTTCGCGAAACCAGTGAAGTTCTTGAGCTCTGCTGGCGGCTTTGTGGGGCGCTCGAATATCGCCTTGCGGTAGAGATTGAGGCGCGGAATGACGCACCCGATGAGCGAAATGAAGAGCAGGACGTATACGGCCGAAAACCAAGGCGCCCCGAAGACATCGAAGAGATAGAGCGAATCGAAGATCGGAGCCAATGTCGGATTCCGATCGAAGAAGTCCTCGACTTGAAATGGATTCTGGGCTCGCTGCGGGATGATCGAACCAGGAATCGATGCCAAACCTAAGAGAAGTAGGAGAATCAGGGCGGTCCGCATGCTGGTCAAGAGCCGCCATAGATAGCGCCAGAGCGAGAATCCCCCGAGCTCTCTCAGCTCTTTCGTTCGATCCTTCTCGACTCGCTTCACTTCACTCATCAGATCACCGGAACGAAGTTAGAGATCGAACCTTGCAGCGAGGCTATCCACTCACTCCACAGACCTGTCAGTTGAGCCAACCCGATGAGGATGAGAAGGAATCCACCGACTACAGCAAAGGTTTGAGAGTGACGCAAGAGAAAACGATGTAACTTCTTGATTCGACCCAAGAAGAGGGCGAAGACGATTAGTGGTAGACCAAGACCGATCGAGTAGAAGGCCGAGAGAATCGCTCCTCGCGCTGCACTCGCTTCTTGAAAGGCAAGAGTCTGCACCGCTGCGAGCGTTGGACCGATACATGGCGTCCAACCAAACCCAAAGAGCGCTCCAAGAAGAGGTGCAGCGACGATGCCTTGTAGTTTGGGTGAAAGCAAACGAGAAGAGAGTGTGAAGCTTCGATAGAAACGTTCGCTGAAGATGAAGATCAATCCAAGGAAGATGGTGACGACGCCAAGGATCCGCACCAAGGTATCGCTGTTGCGAAGCAAGGTATTCCCGAGCATGCCGAAGAGGGCTCCATAGGAGATGAAGAGAAAGGTGAATCCCGCCACGAAGAGAACCGAGCCCCATAGAACTTTGACTCTCGTTGCACTCGCTCCTGCGATGTAGGAGAGGTATCCGGGTAGAAGCGGTAGGACACAAGGAGAGAGGAATGAGATCAATCCAGCGAGGAGGGCGATCGGCGCTGCAAGAAGTAGCGACCCATCGAAGACCTGCTCGATGACGTACTCACTCACTCAAGACCTCATCGATCAATCCACTTAAGCCAGTGAAAGTGACTTCTCCCGCGATTCGAGCGGCAATACCTCCAGCCCTATCGATCAGAATCGTCGTTGGAATGGCATTTGCGATCATCGCATCGTTGAACTCGAGGAGCACTTCATCGCTTCGAAGCGATGGGAAGGTGAGTCCGAATCGGTCGATGAATCCTTGCGCTGCAGTGAGATTGTCACGAGTGAGAACGCCAAGGAATTGCACCTCGGGATACTTCTCGCTCAAAGCTTGAAGAGTTGGCGCTTCTGCTCGACACGGTGAACACCACGATGCCCAGACATTGAGAACGATTGGTTTTCCGCTCTCCATCACATACTGCGATCCATCGATCAGCATCCCAGAGAGATTTGGAACCGAGGCTCTCGATCCCTTCGGAACTTTCGTCACCGCACCATTGCCTTCGATGTAACTGAGTTCTTGACCGATCTGATCGCTCTCTTCTGATCCAGTGAAAGAGAGGGCGAGAAGCGAGACGACGATGACGAGTGACGCTGCGATGGCCAATCTCTTACGCATTGAGTTATCGCTTCTTTGCGGGGTTCTTTACCGGGAGGAGATGCCTGACTGGTTCTTGATAGCTCGTTGATGTGATCATGCCATCATCATCGAAATGGAGAGTGGTAACCGAACAGAGTGAGCACTCGCGCTTTCGTGGATCATGGAGCATCGATCGTCCTTCGATCGCGCTTCTTACGATCCAAATGGGGAGTTGGTGCGAGACACAGATCGCATCGCTCTTGCCTGCGGCGAGCGCTGCCTCGCGTGCAGTGAATGCAGCTGCAAGCATGCGATTGATCTGCTCGACATATGGCTCACCCCACGATGGCTTGAATGGGTTGTAGAGGTATCGCCAGGCTTTGGGATGCTTCAAGACGCCATCACCGACACCAAATGGTTTTCCTTCGAAGACATTCGCTGCTTCGATCAACCTTTCATCGGTTGTGATCTCAACTCCATGAGCAGCGGCAATCGGTGCAGCAGTCTGTTGTGCTCGCTCAAGCGGCGAGACATGAAGTGCACCAAGGTCAAGCGCCTTGCTCCACTCGGCAACGCCTGAAGCCATCTCTTTGCCGAGTTCTGAGAGGTACCAACCAGATTGACGGCCGTAGAGGATGTTCTCTGGATTCTCTACTTGTCCGTGTCGAACTAGGTGTACTCGCATAGAGCCAAGTATAGGTGAGGCGAAACTGAGATTTCTGTGTGGGTAATGTAGGCCAGTTATGTCTCCGAAAGCCTCCGCAAAGAGAGCCTCATCTGCAGGTGATTCACGTCTCCAGCCTGCAGCTTCGCTCGCTGATGAACTACGCGCGCGAAGCGATGATGCGATCGCGCGACTCTTTGCACTTCGAGTCGACCTCACCTCTCCGGTTCCCAACGATTTCTCAAGTTTGGCTGCTCGCGCCACTTCCACGCCGAGCTTGGTGCGCGCTCTCGATACTCTCAATCTCTTTCAATACCAAGTCATCGAAGCGATTGCAGCACTTGAAGAGCCATTGAAGGTCAAACGTCTTGTCGAATTCACCGCTACCGAATCAGAAGAGGTTTTGGATGCGCTTTGGAATCGTGCGCTGATCTATTTCGATCGCGGCGAGATTCGAATGCCCAGAGCGCTGCGCGAATTGATTGGAGCTACGCCAGCTGGCCTCGGTCCAGTCTCCCTTGGAACTCCAAAGATCTCTGCGATCGCCAAAGCTCCCCCTGGTGCGAGCGAGATCCTCAAAGCTTTGATGTGGGGTCCGCCCAAAGGTGCGATCGGTGATCGACGAAAGACTGGAAAGCAGATCGACTGGTTGCTAGAGCAAGGGTTGTTGACTCAAGTCGATAGCGAACATGTCGCACTCCCTCGAGAGGTTGGTCTACATCTTCGTGGTGGAAAGGTCCATCGTGAACTCTTCATCACCCCGCTTCCATTCCAAGGTGGCACAGCCAAGGAAGTAGAGACCAAAGTCGCAGCAATCGCTTCGATCAGCTCCTTCTTGAGATGGACTGCCGAGCTGATGGATTTCTGGTCGGAAGAGACACCACGTGCACTTCGAACGGGAGGACTCGGAGTTCGCGAGATGAAGAAGGCTGCTGAACATCTCGGGGTGGACGAGGATCACGCCGCTTTCGTCGCAGAACTCGCCTACATCGCAGGTTTCATATCGATCGAAGGCGACGATCGGATCCTGCCTTCCGCACAGTTCGATCTCTGGCAGAGCGAAAGCCCTGAGGAGCAGTGGCGTGAATTGGCCTCACTCTGGCTCCTTACATCGCGAGTACCAGGACTTGCTAGAAGGTCGGAAAGCAAGGGAATCACTCCCCTTGGCAGTGAACTGGATCGGATCTGGGCGCCGCGTATCCGCCGACTCATCTTGCGCGCTCTTGAAGAGAATCCACATCTCGTTGCGAATGGTGATGATGTTCAAAATTGGATCGATTGGCTCGCACCAACGCGCCGAGGTGCGCCGCTACATCGAGACTTCACAAGTTGGGTCCTCGATGAAGCAGAGTGGCTCGGTATCACAGGAGGTAGAGCGCTCTCAGAGTTCGGCGCGAAGTTACTTCTCGATCAAGAATCCCTTGGTATCAACGATGCGCTTCCAGATCCTGTCGATCACATCCTTGTGCAAGGAGATAACACTGCGATCGCACCTGGCCCGCTGACGATCGAGATCGCACGCAAACTCTCTACCTTCGCGGATATTGAAAGTCGTGGCAATGCCACCGTCTATCGCTTCACCGAGAGTTCGATACGTCGCGGCCTCGATCACGGTCACACAGGCGATGAGATCAAAGCCTTCTTGAAGGAGATCTCAAAGACGCCGATCCCACAACCACTGGAGTACATGGTCGGCGATATTGCTAGGCGCCACGGACAACTACGCGTGGGATATGGCGCGAGTTTCATCCGGTGCGAGGATGAAGCGACGATCGTTGCGATCATGAAAGATAAGAAGTTGGAAAACTTACGGCTGCGACGTATTGCTCCTCAGGTGCTCATCAGTGAGATGGAGAGTGCGGATTTGATCGAGGACCTTCGAACCGCTGGCTATCTACCTTCACTCGAGAACTCTGCTGGGAATGTGGTGACTGCACCGAGACAGCTCCGTTCAAAGAACAAACCGCGCATTCCAAAGTCTCTGGCTGAGGGCAGTGCGCCAAGTGATGCCTTGATCTCTGCAGCGATCAAGGCGCTTCGGGCTGGAGATAAAGCAAGCACCTCCAACACGACTCTTGCTGATATTCCTCGAACCAGCGCGAATGAAACTCTTGCGATCTTACGTAAGGTCGTCGCTGCAGGAGAGACGGTCACCATCGGTTACGCAGATACCAATGGTTCAGTCACACAGCGGATCATCGAACCCGTTTCGATCACGATGGGAAATCTTGTGGCACGCGATCACAGCAGTGAAGAAGTGGCGACTTTTAAGATTGCCCGCATTACAGGTGTCGCACCTTTCTAATCCGAATGGCAAGATAGCGACATGAAGATCTCCCAAGAGCAAGCGATTTCGCTTGTTAAGAGGTTGGTAGAGATCGAATCACCGACCGAGGATGTCGATGCATGTCGGGCTGTAGTGAATGAAGCGAATCGCCTCGTCGAAGAACTTCTCGGCGCTCCTGGTGAAGTGCGCGATGTGAAAGGTCACCCGACGCTCTCTTGGAAATCTGGAAAACCCAGAGTCCTTCTTCTCTGTCACTTAGATACGGTCTGGCCGAAGGGATCGTTCGCGCCACTCTGGCAGGTTGAGGGAGATGTGATCCGCGGACCGGGTTCCTATGACATGAAGGCCGGATTCGTCCAAGCAGTGATGGCTGTCGCAGCACTCGAAGACCGAGATGGAATCCAGATCCTCGCAACGAGTGATGAAGAGACGGGAAGCGCTGCTTCTCGGGCGCTGATTGAAGAGAGTGCAAGAGAGTGCGAAGCGGTCTTGGTCTTTGAATCCGCGATCAATGGCAAGGTGAAGACTGCCCGTAAGGGAACGTCGATGTATCAAGTGAAGGCGATCGGTCGCGCTGCTCACGCAGGGCTCGAGCCTGAAAAGGGAATCAATGCGATGACCGCACTTGCTTCCTTGATAAGTTCGATCGAATCGCTTTCAAAGCCTGAGATTGGAACTACAGTCACACCTACGACTTTTCATGCAGGAACGACGCTCAACACCGTTCCTGCCGAGGCGGTCGTTGAAGTCGATGTTCGCGCTTTCTCTCGCGAAGAACAAGAACGAGTTGATACCGGCATTCACGCACTAAGAGAGACTCCCTCCGTCGCAACGATCGAAGTCAGTGGTGGAATCAATCGTCCAGCACTCGATCCGAAGATGAGCGCCTCACTCTTTGAGGTTGCCAAGGAATCTGCCGCAGCGATCGGCATGCCACCACTTGAAGATGCTTCAGTTGGTGGTGCAAGCGATGGCAACTTCACCGCTGCACTTGGAATTCCAACCCTTGATGGATTGGGTGCAGTTGGAGATGGCGCGCACGCCAGCCACGAATGGGTCAGCGCCAACGGCCTCACCGAACGCTCAGCTTTGGTCGCCGAGATGCTAAGGCGCCTACTCAAGTAGACTCGCGAGGATGTCCCAAGGTCCTCTCATCGTTCAAAGCGACAAGACGCTACTTCTTGATGTCGACCACCCTGGCTCTGATGAATGTCGCAAAGCCATCGCACCTTTCGCAGAACTCGAGAAATCGCCAGAGCACATCCACACCTATCGCCTGACTGCACTAGGACTTTGGAATGCTCGCGCCGCAGGACATGATGCTGAGGGCGTCATCGATACTCTGATCAAGTATTCGCGCTACGCAGTTCCCCATGCTCTCTTGGTCGATATCGCAGAGACGATGGGTCGTTATGGGCGTCTTCGATTGGAAGCGCATCCAGTACATGGTTTGATCTTGATCACGACCGATTCAGCGGTCTTGGCAGAGGTGGCGAAGTCGAAGAAGGTCGCACCGATGCTTGGAGCTCGTATCGATCACGAGACGATAGCTGTGCATCCATCTCAACGTGGACATCTCAAGCAAGCGCTCCTCAAACTTGGTTGGCCTGCTGAGGATTTCGCTGGATATGTCGATGGCATGGCACATGAGATCGCGTTGAAGGAAGAGGGTTGGGGAATCCGCGACTATCAACGCCTTGCAGCGGAAGGTTTCTGGCATGGTGGCTCAGGCGTCGTCGTCCTTCCATGTGGTGCAGGCAAGACGATCGTGGGAGCAGCTTCGATGGCGATGGCGAAAGCGACCACGTTGATCCTGGTAACGAATACCGTGGCGGCACGTCAATGGCGAGACGAACTCTTGCGCAGAACGACTCTCACCGAAGAGGAGATCGGCGAATACTCGGGAGCGAAGAAGGAGATACGCCCAGTAACGATCGCTACCTATCAAGTGATGACGACGCGAAAGAAGGGCGTTTACGCCCACCTCGATCTCTTCGATGCCCAAGATTGGGGATTGATCATCTACGACGAGGTGCATCTCCTCCCAGCACCGATCTTTCGATTCACCGCTGATATCCAATCTCGACGTCGACTCGGATTGACTGCAACCTTGGTTCGCGAAGATGGCATGGAAGGTGAGGTCTTCTCGCTGATCGGCCCAAAGCGATTCGATGTGCCATGGAAGGAGATCGAAGCGCAGGGATATATCGCGCCAGCAGATTGTGTTGAAGTACGTGTGACCCTTACCGACCATGAGCGATTGGCCTACGCCACGGCCGAACAAGAAGAGCGCTATCGAGTCTGCTCCACGACTATGACGAAGAAGAACGTCGCAAAGGCACTTGCTGAGCACCACAAGGATGATCGAGTCTTGATCATCGGCCAATACATCGATCAGATCGATGAGATCGCAGCCGATCTCGGCGCACCCGTCATCAAAGGTGAGACGCCGATCAAGGAACGTGAGAAGTTATTCGAAGCATTTCGAAGCGGAGAAGTGAAACTCCTCGTCGTCTCCAAAGTAGCCAACTTCTCAGTCGATCTCCCCGAGGCCTCAGTAGCGATCCAAATCTCCGGAACCTTCGGTTCCAGACAAGAGGAAGCGCAACGACTTGGACGAGTCCTGCGGCCCAAAGCTGATGGTCGAGGAGCGCGCTTCTATTCGCTCGTCGCTCGAGACACCATCGATCAAGATTTCGCGCAGAACCGACAGCGATTCCTTGCTGAACAAGGCTATGCCTATCGCATCATTGATGCCGATGATGTCTACACGGGCACCCTCTGATCTCGCGCTAGATACCGAGCGCTCTCTTCATTCGTGCTTCCTCGACCCTGCCATATCCATGCATCGCACCATCGATATGGATCACAGGAACCATGAATCCATATTCACTCTCAAGTCCTTGGTTCCCATCGATGAGGATCTCTTTCAGCGAAATCTCAACTTTACCTTCGCGAGCGATGCGCTCGATCTCCTCCCTCGCGACTTCACAGAGGTGACAACCACTCCGTGAATAGATGGTGATCTCCTTCATCGACTCCTCCTCTCAGCCAGCACTCACGGCCAGGCGATAATCTTCCGCTATGCGTGTGCGAATGGCCAAAACCCTCACTTCTCTCATCCTTGGCTTCGCACTAAGCGTCTCACTCCTCACTACTCCAACCAGTGCGATCTCCTTCAATTCTGCTCCAGCCAATATCTGGGGAACTCTCTTCGCTTCCGATGAAGCACCTCCATCTAGTCCAACCGAAGGTAATCAAACCGAAGGTTCCGATACTTCGACGACCACATCAGGTGGATCCGAAGCGAGGGAATCGAAGAGTTCATTCGAATTGACCTATGTCAACATTCCAGACCGAGCGAAGGCTGCGATCGAAAAGGGAGTCAAAGCGTGGGAAGGCTACTTCGAATCCAAGGTTCCTATCGAAGTCGCTGCGTATTGGGATCGAACTGCTCCCTATGGAGTCCTTGGCACCGCAAGACCAGGGAGGTACTTCAATAGCTTCGAAGGAGCGCCAGATCGTGACCTTTGGTACGCCTCAGCGTTAGCGAATGCCCTCGCTGGAAGGGATCTCGATCCTGCAAACCCTGAGATCGTGATTCGTATCAGCGCATTTCCATTTTGGTATTACGGACTCGATGGCAAACCAGGACAGAATCAATTCGATCTCGCATCCGTCGTGCTACATGAGATCGGCCATGGAGTGGGATTCCTCTCCAATGCCGATTACATCACCTACAACTCTTTTGGCACGATGACGCAACCAACGCCCTTCGATGCATATGCACAACTTCCCGATGGCAGACGGTTGATGGACTTGCCTTCTCCTTCGCTCGAACTCGGCACAGCGATCACATCGCCACTTTTCTGGTCAGGAAGGCGAGCCATTGCAGCGAATGGCGGAAGAGAGAAACCGATCCTCTACACGCCCAAGACATTCGAGAGTGGATCATCTGTGAGCCACCTCAATGAATTGAGTTATCCAAGCGGCTCTGCGAATGCTGCTATGACTCCGAATTTAGGATCAGGCGAGGTGCTCGCCTCTCCCGGTCCTTTGGCCGAGGCGATGATCCAAGATATGTTGCAAAAACCACCTGCCGGCGCTGCTTTTGGGCTCCCCAATGAGGCGAGGAATGTCGCAGCCCTGGTTGGAGATGGACGTGCAATCGTCACCTTCGATCCACCATCGAATTCACGTAGCGCTCAAGTCAGTTCCTACATCGTCACCAACGTGCAGAGTGGCGATGAAGTTGAGGTCGCTTCATCTCCAGCAGTCTTGTCTGGACTCAAGAACGGCCAGAGTTATTCATTCGAAGTCATCGCACTCAATGAGAATGGAAGATCTCCCGTAGTGCGAAGCAACACCGTCACACCTGAGCGTGGATGGAAAGCGACAGTGATCGATCCGCAAGCGGATGGCAAGTATCTTGCCACCGCGAAATTCAAAGGTCGTGAAGTGATTGCCTACACCGACTCAGTCCGTGGTGACGTCAAGCTTGCTACCTACTCCAACGGCAAGTGGAAGCGAACTGTCGTCGATGGCAATAGCAATGCCGCTGGTCGAACGACGAACAACGTCTCTGGCTACCTCTCACTCTGTGTGAGCGGGAGTGCGAATAAGGAGAGACTCCACCTCTTCTACACCGACCTGACTGAAAAGGACCTGCGTTACGGAGAGTTCGACGGGACCAAGTGGAAGTTCGAGACTGTCGATGGAAATGGCCCTAAAGTCCAGAATTATGAAGAGAGCGAGCGTGTTCGCACCGGAAGCGACGTCAGTGTCTCCAATGCATGTGCCGCGACGTCGAAAGGACTTCAAGTCTTCTACCGCGATGAGAGCCAAGGGATCTTGCTGGGCGCAGTCCGTAGCAGGAATTCCTGGTTCTATGAGATCGTCGATGGAGATAAGAAGACTGGGGGTCGCACGATCGGTGATGTTGGATTCCGCCTTCGCTCGGTCACCGTCAAAGAGACCGTCTATCTGATCTATGACTCCATCTTGGTCGTCGATTCGAATCGCGATGCCACGCAAGGTGAGGTTCGTGTCGCATCGCGATCGACGATCTATCCGGAGGATTGGAGCTATCGAAACCTTGAGACCACCGGGGAGTTGGTGGCAGTTCCTGGTTATGACATCTCGATCGTCGCCCAGAAAGAGAAGGTCTATGGCTCATGGCTCTCATCCACTCCCTTGACCAGGCCAAAGCCTGATCGCATCAAGTCGCGATTGATCAGCGATGTCGATGCGCCGGTAGCTGGATTCGCAGACGATCATGGATTCTTGAGCGGACCATTGGCAGAGGATGCGAAATCAGCGCTCTTCGGATGTCAGTTGAGACTCTGCACCATGGATAAGAAGAGTCAAGATGTGGAACTTGTCGTCGATCAAGAGATCTCTAGCAATGCGATCTCCGCTTGGATCAATCTAGGAAAGACGAGATATGCGGTGATTGGAGTCAACGGGAAGTTGACCCTCTTCCGCCCGTAGTAACGAGCGGAATAGATCACTACTTCTTGTTACGACGTTGAATACGTGTCTTCTTCAGCAACTTCTTATGCTTCTTCTTCGCCATACGCTTACGGCGCTTCTTAACAACGGAACCCACGATCACATCCCTTCATCTTCTTCAGAATCCTCAAATTCGCGATAGCGCTTCAATCATGAAGCCAGATTCAAGGGGTAAAAGGTACCAACTGCGAACGACCACTCCGATCAACGATCAATGCAAGGCCAGGCGAAATATCCTTGATCGATCGAGCCGAAATCACTGAAGCGCTGCGAAATGCCCCCTTCTTCTTGGTATCCAAGGTGATGAAGAACGCCGTTGAGGCACGTGGAGTGAAATTAGCGATACCGGCAACCTTCTTATTCGTCACAAGGGCAAGCGTCGATCCGATCAGATGAGGGTCCGATCCCGGAACTCTCAAGAACCAACTCGGTTCACCTTGCGAGGTGAACTTGGTAACCGCCACTTCTCGCTTACTCCCGACGATCACATTTCCGACAGCGAGGTGTGAGCCATTAACCGAGTTCCACTCCCTTGAGGCAGAGGCCTGAAAGCTACGAATCACGCGAGTGAGTTTGAAATTCCTATCGAGATAGAAGATCACGCCATCGCGCAGACCGCGACGATTCGATCCAACGAGTTGTTCACCACTCGATCCATAGAGGATGCGATCAGTGGCCAAGGCATTGACATTGGTATCGCTGCTTCCAAAGGTCTGTAGCGAGATCACGCCATCTACCCGAGTGATATTCGCAAAGAAACCCTGGATACCGCTCTCAGAGGAGATACTTCCAACGACAGAGATGCGATCACTCGTCAGACGAATCGCACTCGGAACAAAGGGCCTCTTGAGGTCAAAGAGGTTCTCTCTTGTAAGGCTTCCGTCTGTAGAGAACTCTGTGACGACAAGCATGGTCAAGCCAAGTGATTGCACTACTTGAGTATCTACAGCGATCGAATCTGGGTTGATCACATCGGGTGGTAATTCAGAACTGGTAGCGATAGAACTCTCAGCGATACCAACAGCAATGAAACCTTCTGGTGACGGGATCACTTTCGTGAAGAGGCGTCCCTTGCTTTCAACTTCTCTCGCCTCATCGAATGAGGTTGCGTCACGGGAGATCAGGTGGATTCCCTCTCCGACGAGCGCGATGGTTTCACCACTGAGCGCTAGGGAACGGATCCCACTTGGCACTTCGATCGTCGCGCTAAGGCGAATTGCAGAAGGAGCTGCCGAGGCCTGATCGGGCAGAAGCGTCAACAGAAGTGCCAGCAGTACCAGGCGAATGGGTTTCACCCAAGCTCCAAGGATCTATCTCGTGCCGCTTTCATCGCACTCTTGATGATGCCGTGTAGATCGCTCTCATTGAACACTCTCAGCGCTGCCGCCGTGGTTCCATTGGGACTCGTCACATTCTCACGGAGCGTCGTTGCAGACTTTCCAGAGTCTTCCAGCATCACAGCTGCGCCCTTGATGGTTGCGATTGCCAAGGTGCTCGCTTCATCCGTTGAGAGTCCTAATTCCTCGCCCGCCTTCACCATTCCCTCGATAAATGCGAAGAAGTAGGCAGGGCCCGATCCACTGACCGCAGTCACTGCATCTTGAAGGCTCTCATCGATCACGATCGCTTTGCCACCACTTTGAAGCAGACGCTCGACCCACTCCAGATCTTCCTGCGAGACGCCCTCGCCAGATGAGATCGCTGAGACTCCAGCCCCTAGGACCATTGGCGTATTCGGCATCACGCGGATCACTGGATTCTTTCCTCCAGCCGCCTCGCGTATCACCGAGGTCTTCTTCCCTGCAGCGAGAGAGACCAGGAGCGTCTCGGAGGCGAGGAACTCTTTGATCTCAGTCAGAAGTGAGATGAGATCCTGTGGCTTGACTGCCAGGAAGATGAGATCTGAACTTCTCACCAACTCCTGCAACGTCTTCGCACAAATGCCAAAGCGCTCTGTGATCTCCTGGTTGAGTTCACTTCTCTTGCGGGCGAAACTGATCTGATCCTTATCGATTCCAGCTTTGATGAGAGTGGCAATGACAGCCTGACCCATCACGCCAGTTCCGATGAAACCAATCCGCGTTCTCACGGCGCGAGCCTATCCTTTAGGCTCTCGCACTATGCCTGAGGTCAAAGAGGATTTTCCGAGAGAGTGGTTAGAGTTTCACGATCCTGCGAATGCAGAACACCTTTTCAAATGTGATCTCACCTGGCTCACTTCTTATTGGAACTGCATCTATGGGAATGGCTGTCAAGGAATCGATCGCGATAAGCCCGATTCTGGTTGCTGTAGCGACGGTGCCTATTACTCCGATGAAGAGGACGAGAAGCGAACCGTAAACGCTGCTCGCAGACTCACTCCTGATATCTGGCAGATGCACTCACGTGCCTATCGAGGTGGGAAGTTGAATATCTCCGAAGTCGGACTCGATAAGGATCGCAAGACCAAGCGCATCGATGGCTCTTGCATCTTCCTCAATCGAGCGGGATTCGAAGGCGGGATGGGTTGCGCACTCCATCACCTCGCAATGCGCGAGGGCACCCACTTCTACGAAACCAAGCCCGATGTCTGTTGGCAACTCCCGCTCCGTCGTTCCTTCGAGAAACGGGAAGTTGGGGATAACGAACTCACTGTCACCGTCATAGGAGAGTATGGCCGTATGGCTTGGGGCGAAGGCGGTGCCGATCTCGATTGGTATTGCACCAGTAATACTGAGGCGCACAATGGATCGAAGCCTGTCTATCTCTCGAGCAAGGAAGAGTTGATCCAGATGATGGGTTCTGGCGCATACGAGATCCTCGCTGATGCCTGCGATAAGAGGATGGCCTTGATCAACAAGAGTAAGCCTAAGTACTTGCCACTCTTCACCATCCATCCAGCAACAGCAGGTGCAAGAAGATAGCCGATGGCCAAGCCCGTCAAAGATCCCTATCGCTGTAGCGAATGTGGTTGGACCACGGGTAAATGGGTAGGACGCTGTGGCGAGTGCCAAGCATGGGGAACGATCGAAGAACTTGGTGCACCAAAGAAGCAAACTCTCATCGCAACCGCCGTATCGTCACCAGCACTTCCTATTGCAGAAGTTGAACTTGCAAGTGCATCAGCTCGGAAAAGTGGCGTCGATGAACTCGATCGCGTCCTTGGCGGCGGGTTGGTACCGGGAGCAGCGCTCCTGCTCGCGGGTGAGCCAGGCGTTGGAAAATCGACGCTCTTGCTCACCGTCGCTTCGCTCTTTGGTGAACAGGCGCTCTATATCAGCGGTGAGGAATCTCCATCGCAAGTTCGACTACGAGCAGAACGACTAGGCGCACTCTCCAAGAACCTCTATCTCGCCGCTGAGAATGATCTCGGTGCGATCATCAGCCATCTAGAGAGCGTCAATCCCAAACTCCTGATCATCGATTCGATTCAAACCATCGGAACCTCTGCTATCGATAGCGCTCCTGGAAGCGTCTCTCAAATCCGTGAAGTCTCTGCAGCGTTGATCCGTATCTGCAAAGAACGGTCTATCTCCTTGGTCCTTGTAGGTCATGTAACGAAGGATGGATCCATTGCTGGTCCACGCCTCTTGGAACATCTTGTTGACGTCGTGCTCCAATTCGAAGGCGAGCGCCACTCGAGACTTCGCTTGATCCGGGCAACGAAGAACCGTTTTGGTCCAAGTGATGAAGTCGGTTGCTTCGATCTCCATGATGGTGGAATCGAAGGTCTGCCCGATCCAACCGGGCTCTTCACGACCCGTCACGCGGAGCCAGTTCCAGGAACGTGTGTGACGGTCGCTTTAGAAGGGCGAAGGCCACTTCTCGCTGAGATCCAAGCCTTGGTTGGAAATGATCGCGATGTCGATTATGGAAATGCAAGGCGCGTGACGAGTGGGCTCGACAGCTCTCGCACCGCGATGACTCTCGCCGTTCTTGAACTTCGTGCGAAAGTGAAGCTCTCTGGTCGCGATGTCTATGTTGCAACGGTAGGTGGCATGAAGATCCAAGAACCAGCTGCGGATTTGGCAATCGCACTCGCAGTCGCATCAGGTGCGCACGGGTTGGCGCTTCCATCAGATCTCATCGCTCTTGGGGAAGTCGGCCTTGCTGGTGAGATTCGTCGAGTTCAAGGCGTCTCTCAGAGACTCAATGAAGCGTTTCGATTGGGATTCAAACGCGCTCTCGTCCCAGCAGGTAGCGATGTGAAGATCGATGGGATGGATATCGTTGAGGTCTCCCGCCTCGATCAAGCGATCGGTCGCGTTCGAATCGGAGCCTAAATATGCTCGACGAAGTAACACGGTGGTTCGAGCAATCTGCAAGGGATCTTCCTTGGCGAAAGAGCACGCCCTGGGGAGTGATGGTCAGTGAATTCATGTTGCAGCAGACACCGGTCACCCGTGTCCTACCCAAGTGGCAAGAATGGATCGATCGTTGGCCGACCCCTCAAGATCTAGCGGAAGCAAAGAAGAGTGACGTCATCAAAGCATGGGGCTCTCTCGGATATCCCAGGCGCGCACTTCGCCTTTGGGAGAGTGCGAAGCTCATCGCGAGGGAGCATGGAAATGAAGTTCCGCGCAATCTAGAAGCACTTAGATCCCTTCCCGGCGTCGGCGAATACACAGCAACAGCGATTCTCTCCTTCGCATTCGATGAGAGTCATAACGTGATGGATATCAATATCCGTCGGGTCTATGCCCGCGCTATCGATGGGGCCGAACATCCATCAAAATCAGTGACACGAAAAGAGCGAGACGAGCGCCCGGTCTTCGGTCCTACCTGGTCGAAAGCGATCATGGAGTTGGGTGCGCTGATCTGCACCGCAAAGAATCCCCGTTGCGATATCTGTCCGATCTCGCGGTCTTGTCTCTGGCTCAAGAACGGTTCACCGAAATCAGATGAGGTTCGAAAGGGTCAGGCCTGGCACGGGACGAAGCGACAATGCAGGGGATTGATCCTTAAGAGACTTCGAGAAAAGGAATCTCTCGATCGCAAGAAGTTCGAATGGGATGATCAAGCGATGCTCGATCTTGCACTTGAAGAACTCGTAGCTGAAGGATTCATTACGAAGCGAGGCAGTAGATACCGCCTCGCTCGCAACTAAGCCTGTGGGGTCTCTTCGGCGAGATCTCCTGGAGTATCAGGGAGTTTCTCGCGGGTGAGTCCCTTGAAGGAGAAGGTCTCTGAACCTTCTTCACCTTCTACATCGATCACGACGATCTGTCCGCTCTTGAGTTCACCGAAGAGGATCTTCTCTGAGAGCGCATCCTCGATCTCTCGCTGGATGGTGCGGCGAAGAGGTCGTGCACCAAGAAGTGGGTCATAACCACGCTTAGCAAGGACGCCCTTTGCTGCAGCAGTGAGTTCGATTCCCATCTCCTTCGCCTTGAGGCGATTCTCGAGATTTGCGATCATCAGATCGACGATCTGGATGATCTCTACCTCGGTCAACTGGTGGAAGACGATGATGTCATCGATACGGTTGAGGAACTCTGGTCGGAAATGTGACTTGAGCTCATCTTGGACCTTCGCCTTCATCCGCTCGTAATTTCCAAGCTGATCGCTCACATTGGTGAAGCCAAGTGAGAGCGACTTGGAGATATCGCGAGTACCGAGGTTAGTGGTCATGATGATGATCGTGTTCTTGAAATCGACGACTCGACCTTGGGCGTCGGTGAGACGTCCATCTTCAAGGACTTGAAGGAGCGAGTTGAAGATATCTGGGTGAGCCTTCTCGATCTCATCGAAGAGGACGACGGAGAATGGACGACGTCGAACCTTCTCAGTGAGCTGTCCACCTTCGTCGTAACCGACGAAACCTGGAGGAGCACCGAAGAGACGTGAGGCGGTGTGCTTCTCTGAGTACTCAGACATATCGAGTTGGATCAATGCATCTTCGTCACCGAAGAGGAAGGATGCGAGAGTCCTCGAGAGTTCCGTCTTACCGACTCCGGAAGGACCGGCGAAGATGAATGAACCGCCAGGACGGCGTGGATCCTTCAGACCTGCTCGAGTACGGCGGATTGCTTGAGCGAGCGCATGGATCGCCTGTTCCTGTCCGATGACTCGCTTATGCAATTCATCTTCCATGCGAAGTAGACGTGCAGTCTCGGCCTCAGTCAGTTTGAAGACTGGAATACCGGTCGCGGTGGAGAGGACCTCTGCGATCAACTCTTCATCGACATCAGCGACGACATCGAGATCGCCAGCCTTCCAGGACTTCTCCTTCTCCATCTTCTCTTGCATCAAGTTCTTCTCTTGATCGCGAAGAGCGGCGGCCTTCTCGAAATCTTGACCATCGATCGCGGATTCCTTCTCCTTGCGAACATCAGCGATCTTCTCGTCATAGGCGCGGATCTCAGGTGGCTGAGTCATGCGACGGATGCGAAGCCTTGATCCTGCTTCATCGATCAGATCGATCGCCTTATCCGGCAAGAATCGATCCGAGATGTAGCGATCAGCAAGAGTTGCAGCGGAGACAAGAGCAGAATCCGAGATCGTGACCTTGTGATGTGTTTCGTAACGATCGCGTAGACCCTTCAAGATCTCGATGGTGTGAGCAACGGATGGCTCTTGAACTTGGATCGGCTGGAAGCGACGCTCGAGCGCTGCATCCTTCTCCAAGTGCTTGCGATACTCATCAAGCGTCGTTGCACCGATGGTCTGGAGTTCGCCTCGTGCGAGCATCGGCTTCAAGATGCTTGCAGCATCGATGGCGCCCTCTGCGGCACCTGCACCAACAAGAGTATGGATCTCATCGATGAAGAGGATGATGTCGCCGCGAGTGCGAATCTCCTTCAAGACCTTCTTCAATCGCTCTTCAAAATCTCCACGGTAACGAGATCCAGCAACGAGCGCACCGAGATCGAGTGAGTAGAGCTGCTTGCCTTTCAAAGTCTCTGGGACATCGCCCTTGACGATCGCTTGCGCCAAACCTTCGACGACCGCTGTCTTTCCAACGCCTGGCTCACCGATCAGTACTGGGTTGTTCTTAGTTCGACGGGAGAGGACCTGCATGACGCGCTCGATCTCCTTCTCGCGACCGATGACCGGGTCGAGTTTGGATTCACGAGCAGCTTGAGTGAGGTTACGACCGAATTGATCGAGGACTAGTGAAGTCGATGGTTGTCCTTCTTGTGGGCCACCTGAGGTGACCGCCTCTTTCCCTTGATATCCAGATAGAAGTTGGATCACTTGTTGGCGGACTCGATTGAGATCTGCTCCGAGCTTTACGAGAACTTGAGCAGCAACGCCATCGCCTTCGCGGATGAGACCCAAAAGAATGTGTTCGGTTCCAATGTAGTTATGACCGAGTTGCAGCGCTTCGCGAAGTGAGAGTTCGAGGACCTTCTTGGCACGAGGAGTGAACGGAATGTGGCCTGATGGGGCTTGTTGCCCTTGACCGATGATCTCTTCGACCTGGGTGCGCACACCATCGAGTGAGATACCGAGCGCCTCGAGGCCCTTGGCTGCTACACCCTCACCCTCTTTGATAAGCCCAAGGAGGATGTGCTCGGTGCCGATGTAGTTGTGGTTGAGCATGCGAGCTTCTTCTTGGGCGAGGACGACAACCCGGCGGGCTCGGTCTGTAAAGCGCTCAAACATCGGTTTTGCTCCTTTTTACTCGACAGCTTCTCGATAGAAATCTCTATCTAGATCGGCGATGTGAGGAGCCCTAAGCCTAGTCAAGGAGCCTGAAACCGCCAGCGGTGATTGGTTCAACCCCAGATATGCCTCGGATATGCCCAAATCGACACAAAATATTGGGGGTCAGAGAACTTTCAGCATTCGGGTGTTTCCCAGGGTATTCGGCTTGACGCTCTCAAGGTCGAGAAATTCGGCGACACCCTCATCATAGGAGCGAAGCAATTGTGTGTAGACATCAGCATCAACGGGAGCACCATCGATCTCTTTGAAACCATGACGTGCGAAGAAATCAGTTTCGAAGGTGAGACAAAAGAGACGTTTCACACCGATCACTTTCGCGCGTTCGAAGATCTCTTCCAACATTCTCTTTCCAACACCTTTGCCGCGGAACTCTTCACGAACCGCCAGTGTGCGCACCTCAGCCAAGTCTTCCCACATCACATGGAGCGCGCCGCAACCAACAACTCGTCCCTCGAATTCTGCAACAGTGAACTCCTGCACGCTCTCATAGAGTGTGACTGTCTCTTTAGTCAGGAGTCTTCGTTGTAAGGCGTAGAGATCAATCAACTCTCGAATCGCTTTGACATCCCGAGTTCCTGCAGGACGAATGATCAAACCTTCGATCATGATTCCTCAGGCTTAACCAAAGGAAAGAGGATGGTTTCGCGAATCCCAAGGCCAGTGAGTGCCATCAAGAGTCGATCGACTCCCATTCCCATCCCACCCATCGGCGGCATTCCAAATTCCATGGCGCGAAGGAAATCCTCATCCAACTGCATCGCTTCCAGATCGCCCTTTGCTCCGAGCTTTGCTTGCTCGACAAGTCGCTCCCTTTGAATGACGGGATCGACCAGCTCTGAATATCCAGTTGCCAACTCGAAGCCATCGACGTAGAGATCCCACTTCTCAGTGATTCCCGCTCGCTCACGATGTGCGCGAACAAGAGGTGAGGTATCGACTGGATATCCCTTGATGAAGATCGGACCTTTGAGTAGATCGCCTGCGACATCCTCAAAGATCTCCTCGGCCAACTTGCCATGTATCCACTTCGGATCGATCTTGATTCCACGCTCAGTTGCGATCTTCTTCAATTCATCGAACGAGGTCTCAGGCGTTACTTCCCTGCCCACGCCCTCAGAGATCGCGGTATAGAAATCCAGCTCGCGCCAGGTTCCACCAAGATCACTCTCTCGTCCATCGAAGTGCTTGACTACATGTGATCCAAAGAGCGCCTTAGCCGACTCTTGAACCAATTCACGAGTCAAGGTCGCCATCGAATCCCAGTCGGCATAGGACCAATAGGTTTCGATCATCGCGAATTCTGGAGAGTGCGATGAATCGGCGCCTTCATTTCGGAAGTTTCGATTGATTTCGAAGACCTTCTCTAGGCCACCCACGACACACCTTTTCAGATAGAGCTCAGGAGCGATTCGAAGGAAGAGTTCCATGTCGTATGCATTGCTCTTGGTGACGAAGGGGCGAGCAGCGGCTCCACCATGCATCACCTGCAACATTGGGGTTTCAACTTCCAGGAATCCGCGTGAGTGGAATGACTCTCTTAGTGAGCGCATCACCGATGGGCGAATACGCGCCATATCTCGCGCTTGTGGCCTAACGATGAGATCGACATATCTCATCCGAACTCGAGTCTCTTCCGAGAGCGGCTTATGTTCTACAGGAAGAGGACGAAGTGTTTTCGCTGCAATCGAATAACTCGTTGCAAGGATCGAGAGTTCGCCGCGCTTTGAGGTGATGACTTCTCCGGTGACAGAGACCAAATCACCGAGATCAACATCTGCCTTCCAGGCCGAAAGATTCTCCTCGCCAACTTTGTCGAGAGAGAGCATCGCTTGAAGTTCTGTTCCATCGCCTTCACGTAGGGTTGCGAAGCAGAGCTTTCCCGTATCGCGCTTGAAGATGACGCGTCCGGTGACGCTCTCAGTTACCCCTGTTGCGACATCGATAGCAAGATCAGAGAACTTCTCACGCAATTCCTTGAGACTGGTGGTTCGAGGCACTGAAACTGGATATGGCTCGATTCCACGCTCAAGAAGGCTCGATCGCTTCTCTCGGCGAATCCTTAACTGCTCGGGTAGGTCATCGACTTCTTCGCTCATGATGACCGAACTCTATCGGTTAGTTTCGTTGATAGAGCAGACGCAAACCCACAAGAGTCAGATCCGGTTCGTGGAATTCAATCGTCTCGCTGATCCCAAGCACCAATGGTGCGAGTCCACCGGTCGCAATCACAGAGACTGCACCGCTGGATGGAAATTGCTCCGCCAACTCTTCAATGATCCGATCCACAAGACCATCTACTTGTCCAGCGAATCCATAGATGGTTCCTGATTGAAGTGCTTCGACTGTGTTCTTGCCAATGACAGAACGTGGTTTGACCAACTCGACTTTCCGAAGTTGCGCAGCTCTAGAAGCTAGAGCATCGACCGAGATCTCGATACCGGGAGCGAGTGCTCCACCAAGGAACTCACCCTTCGGCGAGACCACATCGAGATTCGTTGACGTTCCAAAATCCACCACGATCGCTGGACCATCTGGATAGAGGTTATGTGCGGCAAGTGAATTGACGATCCGATCAGCGCCGATCTCCTTTGGATTATCAACGAGGAGTGGAACTCCAGTCTTGATCCCTGGTTCGACGATGATGCATTTTATGGAGGAGAAATACCTCGCGATCATCACTCGAATCTCACGTAGAACTGAGGGAACCGTTGAACTCACCGATATCCCTGAGATCGTGTATCCGTCGATAAGCGCCCGGTATTGCAGGACCATCTCATCCGAGGTATCGCGGGCATCGGTCTTCACTCGCCATGACTGGACCAACTCTTCGCCATCGAAGATTCCAAGAACGGTATTGGTGTTACCGACATCGATCGTCAACAACATTATTTCGCTCCTTCGTTCTTTACGAAATCAAGTGAGATATCGAAGATCTTCACGGAATGAGTCAGCGCTCCCACAGCAAGATAATCAACGCCAGACTCTGCATAATCCCTGGCCACGGAGAGCGAGAGGCCGCCTGAGGACTCGAGCTTCGCCCTACCTTGATTGATTGTGACGGCTTCTTTCGTCATTTCGACGCTCATATTGTCGAGAAGGATCAACTCTGCGCCACAGGCAAGTGCTTCACGAAGTTGCTCGAGCGTGTCTACTTCGACTTCTACTTCGATCTTCGGGAATTTCTCGCGCACCGCTTTGAACGCTGCGGTGATACTTCCCGATGCAACGATGTGGTTATCTTTGATGAGCGCTGATTCACTCAAGCTAGAGCGGTGATTGACGCCGCCGCCGATTCGAACCGCATATTTCTCGAGTGTTCGAAGTCCTGGCGTCGTCTTTCTTGTATCCCTGATCTTCGCCTTGGTCCCAGAGATCGCTTCGACCCACTCGCGGGTGGTGGTCGCGATGGCGCTCATTCGGCAGAGAAGATTGAGCGCTGTTCGTTCAGCGAGAAGGATGTTACGTGTATTTCCTTCAACGGTTGCGATCAGATCGCCCTTCTTCAATGGATCTGCATCTCTCTTCTTCGCTTCAAAGACTTCTACCCCAACTCGCTTCATCACCGCTGCGGCTACCTCGATGCCAGCAAGGACTCCATCTGCCTTTGCTACGAAATTCGCAATTGATTGCGAACTCTCACTGATCGTCGCTTGAGAGGTGACATCGACTCCACCTTGTAGGTCTTCTTCTATAGCGTGATCGATGATCCTTGCGATCTCGTCTCTCTCTACCATCGCCACTCCAAGCCCTCCGTAATACTCAGTGGTGCCAGACGCGAATGAAGTTCGCCATCGATAAGCCATTCTTCGATACGGACCAACCAAGCATCGTCACTGGCTGGGAAGTCTTCTCGCCAATGAGAACCGCGACTCTCTTCTCGCATCAGAGCGGCCGAGACGATGGCCTCAGCAAGGAGTAGGAGATTGGTCGTCTCCCATGAAGCAGTGTGAGGGTCCTCGCTACGGAGATCACGGAGCTTGTGCAATTCATCCTTCGCTCTCGTAAGGCTCTCTCTGCTTCGAACCACTCCAGCTTCGCGGCTCATCACTTCTTGGATCTTCCTTCTCGCAGAAGGGTCGACCAAGATCGGACGCCGTCGATCGGAGGCGATCTTCTTATCCTTCTTGAGCGAGAGAGCGATATCGAAGGCGATACGGGCACCGAAGACCAGACCTTCGAGCAAGGAATTGGAGGCGAGTCGATTGGCGCCATGCGCTCCGGTGCAAGCAGTCTCACCGCATGCGTAGAGCCCAGGAACCGTGCTTCTTCCATTGAGATTGACTCGGATACCGCCCGATGCGTAATGCGATGCAGGAGCTACTGGAATCAGATCCTTGGTGGGATCGATACCGTGCTCTAGACATGATTGATTGATGGTTGGGAATCGTTCAGCGAATCCTTGGATTCCTCGCGCATCGAGGAATACGTGATCGATTCCATGATGTCGCATCTGACGTTCGATCTCTTTCGCGACCACATCACGAGGAGCTAGATCCTTCAATGGGTGGGCACCCGACATGAATCGCTCATTCTCATGGTTGACCAAGAATGCGCCCTCGCCACGTACTGCCTCACTGATCAATGGTTGTTGACCCTTCGAACCTTCACCTAAGAAGAGCACTGTGGGATGAAATTGGATGAACTCAACATCGGCGACTCGCGCACCAGCTCGAAGCGCAAGAGCAACGCCATCTCCGGTCGATACCGATGGATTGGTGGTCTGTGCGAAGACTTGTCCAAGGCCACCCGTCGCGATGACGACTGCACCACTTTCGATCTGACCGACGCCATCACGACTACCTTCACCGATCACATGGAGAGTGACGCCGGCAATCTCACCTTCCTCAGAGAGAAGTGCATCGAGAACCAAGGCATGTTCGATCACTTCGATTCCGTTATCGTCGCGCACCGCAGCGAGAAGGGCTCTCGATACCTCAAGGCCTGTCGCATCACCACCTGCATGCAAGATTCGATTACGTAGATGGCCACCTTCACGGGTAAGCGCGATCTCTCCTGTATCCGACTTATCGAAGACCGCACCGCGTGCGATGAGACGCCTGACTGCTTCGGGTCCCTCACTTACGAGAACTTCCACAGCACTTGGGTCACAGAGGCCAGCTCCTGCAGTGAGGGTGTCTTCTTTGTGATCTTGTGGTGAATCACCCGGCCCTAACGCTGCTGCGATTCCGCCTTGAGCCCATCTCGTTGAGCCTTCATCGATATTGGCCTTTGTTACCAAGACGACGGAGAGATTATGAGATCTGATCTGAAGCGCTGTCGTCAGCCCAGCGACGCCGGATCCAACGACGACCACATCACACTTCATACTCCAACCCGGAGTAGGGGCAAGCAGTCTCATAGTTGGCCCACATTCTTGTGATCATCATTTAAGGCCATGTTGTCGATGAGGCGAACACCTTCGATCCAACCTGCGATCAGTGCTCGCCTTTTGATCGTGGGATCGTTCTTATCATCACCAATGACTTCAAATCTCTCTTCATCGATGACTTCTGCGTAATCGAGAGTGAGAGCAGGTTCATGAGCGAGTACCTCATGCAACACTGCTCTTGGTGAACTCGAATCTCGGGCTGCCTTGAGAGCCTTACTGATCACTCGCGCTGACTCTCTTCCCATCTCTGTCAGCCTTGCGTTGCGCGAGGAGAATGCTAAGCCAAACTCGTCTCGCACCGTCTCATGCATGATGATCTCAATGCCCAACTCCTGGCCAAGTTTGCGAATCAAGAAGAATTGCTGAAAGTCCTTCTCACCAAAGATCGCCTTGCTGGGACGAACTGTCTCAAAGAGTCGCTTGACGACGGTAAGCACGCCATCGAAGTGCCCAGGTCTTGATGCCCCTTCCAGGATCTCACCGATCCTCCCCGCCGGTACTTTCTCGATCTCACCGGGATAGACATCTTCGAAGCGAGGTGCCCAGATATATGCAGCTCCTGCTTCTCGTGCGAGTTCTCGATCGGCTTCAAGAGTCTTTGGGTATTTCGCAAGATCCGAAGCGTCTTCGAATTGAAGTGGATTGACGAAGATGCTGACCACGACAGATTTTGAAAGTGAGGCGGCTTCACGAATCAACGCAGCATGGCCTGCATGGAGCGCGCCCATCGTCGGTACGAAGATCACTGGTTCTTTGAGGGTCTTGCGGACAGCCTCGAGCTCAGATTCGCGCTCTAGCGTCTCGATCATCATGGCGACTCTCTCTGCTCCAGTCCATCTCGGTACCGGGCTCACTCACGGACTTCACGTACGGTGAGTGAGAAAAGAATAGACCTTTATAGCCAGCCGTTCCTAGCCGCGATATCTCGCACGCTCCCAACCCCTGTCAATACTGCATCAGGTTCAACCTCGAGCCAGGGCAGAAGCACAAATGCTCGTTGGTGCGCACGTGGATGTGGAAGAGACAAGGAGTCGCTCTGCACCGAGAGACCCTGATAATCGATCAGGTCGAGATCAATCGTGCGTGGTCCATTCGCCACGGTTCGCACTCGACCCCACTTACTTTCAATCTCCAACAAGAAAGCCATCAGCTCTTCTGGCGATAACGAGGTTTGCCCGATCAGCACTCCATTGAGATATTTTCCTTGCTCAGGTCCACCAACAGGATCGGTCTCAATCAAAGTAGAAATTTGCAATACATCTACCTGACTCTTTAATGCTTCTATCGCAGAGTCGATGAAGCGTTCTCGCTCGCCGAGATTCGATCCAAGTGCAATGACGACCTTCATCGACGGATCGTTACTGCGATATCTGAGAAATCAACAGCTACCGGAGCGCTTGGTTTATGCACTGTCACTTCGATTGCCGTGAGAGTGAATTCAGACTTGAGCCTCTCTGCGATCACAGTCGCCAATCGCTCGATGAGATTGAAGGAACCGCTCTCGATCAACTCCTTGGTTCGAATCGCAATCGCGCCATAGTCGACAGTGTCGGCAAGAGCATCACTCGATCCTGGCACCGAAAGGTCTCTTTCGATGGCGAGATCGACGATGAACTCTTGGCCGTTCTTCTTCTCTTCTTCAAAGACGCCGTGATATCCGAAACCGCGAATGCCTTTGATGGTTATCTCATCCATCGCTCGACCACCTTGATCGCATCCTTATGTGGTTTCACGCTATGGGTTCTCACACCCCAAATATCCTTCTGAGCCAACATCGTTGTCACTGCGACAGAGGCCCACTCTCGGTTGTCGGCAGTTGCGCCATCGAGGACTTCTCCTAGGAAACGTTTACGCGATGCTCCTATGAGGATCGGAAAACCAAGGAGCGCGATGCGATCGAGCCCCTTGAGGATCTGCCAATTGTGTTCTGGTTCCTTCGCAAAACCTAGACCGGGATCGATGATGATCTGATCTGGATCCACTCCTTCGGTGACCAGAGCCTCGGTTCGCTCTGCGAGTTCCCTTCGAACTTCACTGACCACATCCTTGTACTGCGCCTTCTGAGCCATCGTCTGGGAATGTCCACGCCAATGCATCGCGATGTATTGGATTCCAGGGTGTGCAGCGATCAAGGAGGACATCGTCGAATCGGCAAGTCCACCGCTGACATCATTGACATATTTCGCACCGGCAGAGATCGCCTCTTTCGCAACGCTCGCTCGCATCGTATCGACGCTAATAAGAGCTCCGAGTTTCGCTAGCTCTTGGATGACGGGAATGACGCGGCGACGCTCCTCATCCTCATCGACTCGCTCTGCGCCAGGACGAGTGCTCTCGCCACCAACATCGATGATGTCCACGCCTTCATCGATCATCTCGGTAGCACGACGTAGTGCATCATCGATCGCGAAGTGACGACCGCCATCGGCAAAGGAATCGGGCGTTACATTGAGAATTCCCATAACCAGGGTCGACATGAGTTACCGATTTCGAGATTGAATCAATGACATCGCTTCAGCGCGCGTCGCTGGGTTATGGAGGATGCCGCGGACCGCGCTGGTGACAGTGCGCGCCTCTGGTTTACGAACACCGCGCATCGACATGCAGAGATGTTCACAATCCAAGATCACGATCGCGCCAGCTGCGCCGAGGATCTCCATCAAGGAATCCGCGACCTGCGTGGTCAAACGCTCTTGTACCTGTGGCCGTTTTGCGAAGAGATCGACGAGACGCGCCAATTTCGAGAGCCCTGTGATTCGACCGCTCTCACCTGGGATGTAACCGATATGTGCAACTCCATGGAATGGCGTGAGGTGGTGTTCACAGTGCGAGTAGACCTCGATATCGCGCACGATGACGAGTTCGCGATGGCCGGCGTCGAAAGTGACCTGAAGGATCTCGCGCGGATCTTGATATAGGCCGGCAAAGTTCTCTGCGAAAGCTTTTGCAACTCGTTTTGGCGTATCACGAAGTCCATCGCGATCGATATCTTCACCGAGCGCGAGAAGGAGCTCCTTCACGGCACGCTCAGCCCGTTCAAAATCGAAGCTTCCTTGAGCTCGACCAGAATTCGGATCCATCGATACCGAGTTGATATCACTCACTCTTGGGAGCGCTCTTCTTGGTTCGACGCTTTGGCTTTTCCAAGGCAACTTCTTCCACTACCTCCGCCTTTACCGGAATCTCAACCGGTGGCAACGATGAGGGTTTGCGGGTAGCTGAACCAGTCCATGCACCACGAGGAGCGGGGCCTTGTACGTGCGCAAAGATCTCTGCGATCTCTTCCTTACCCAACGTCTCCTTCTCAAGGAGTGCGATGACAAGTTCATCGAGGATCTTTCTATTATCAGTCAATATGTCGAAGGCCTCCTGATGGGCATTCTCGATCAATTCACGGATCTCTTGATCGACTGCTCCCGCGATGCTCTCTGAATAATCTCGTTGATGGCCATAGTCGCGACCGAGGAATGGTGCGGCATCACTCGTTCCGAGCTTGATCGCGCCCAACTTCTCAGTCATTCCATATTGAGTCACCATCGCGCGAGCGAGAGCTGTCGCCTTCTCGATGTCATTCGCTGCGCCTGTGGTCGGATCATGGAAGACCATCTCTTCAGCTGCGCGGCCACCCATCGTGTACGCGAGTTGATCGAGCATCTGATTGCGCGTCACCGAGTACTTATCTTCATCCGGCAAGACCATGGTGTATCCGAGTGCATGACCGCGAGGCAGGATCGTGATCTTATGTACCGGATCGGTATGTGGAAGTGCATGTGCAACGAGTGCGTGGCCACCTTCATGATAGGCAGTGACACGTCGTTCTTCATCGCTCATCACACGACTCTTACGTTGTGGACCTGCCATGACTCGATCGATCGCTTCATCGATCGCTGCATTATCGATCAATTTCGCATTGTTTCGAGCAGTCAGTAGCGCTGCTTCATTGAGTACATTCGCGAGGTCTGCGCCTGTGAAACCTGGTGTTCTACGTGCATAGGCGACCAGTTCCACATCTTCAGCAAGTGGTTTTCCCTTCGCATGGACGTGGAGGATCGCTTCGCGACCCTTGAGATCCGGACGTTCGATTGCGACTTGGCGATCGAATCGACCAGGGCGCAAGAGCGCAGGATCGAGGATGTCAGGTCTATTCGTTGCAGCGATGAGGACAACACCGCTATTCGCTTCGAATCCATCCATCTCCACCAATAATTGATTGAGCGTCTGTTCGCGTTCATCATGTCCGCCACCCATACCGGCACCTCTGTGGCGACCAACGGCGTCGATCTCATCGACGAAGATGATCGCTGGTGCATGTTCTTTCGCCTGGGTGAAGAGGTCTCGAACTCGTGCCGCACCAACACCGACGAACATCTCAACGAAATCAGAACCGGAGATCGAATAGAACGGAACCTTCGCCTCGCCCGCTACTGCGCGAGCTAGGAGGGTCTTTCCCGTTCCCGGTGGGCCATAGAGCAGGACACCCTTCGGGATCCTCGCGCCGATCTCTTGATACTTCTTTGGATCAGCGAGGAAATCCTTGATCTCCTTCAATTCAGCAACAGCTTCATCAGCTCCAGCGACATCTTGGAATGTGGTCTTTGGCGCATCCGGAGATTGCAAGCGAGCGCGTGACCTTCCGAATTGGAAGACGCGAGATCCACCTTGTGCCTGTGACAGCAGGAAGAAGAGCAGGAATGCGATCACGAGGAACGGCAAGAGTGAGAAGAGGAAGGAGAGGAAGAGGTTCTGGCTCGGTACTTCTACATCCCAAGGCTCTGGTGGTGGATTGCTCGTCAATAGTTCAACGATCAGCGGTTCTTGGCCTACGACGTAGAAGGCTTCGACTTTGGTTGCACCATCGATAGCTTCGCCCGGTTTGAGGACGGCACGAATAAGTTGATCGCGATCGATGATCGTCGCTGACTCCACCTCGCTCTGGGAGATCGCTGCGAGAAGAGCTGAAGTCTCGACCCGCGTGAATCCATCGTTCGATGACGAGATACGACCTACGACTGAGACGAGGAGGATGCCAAGCAAGATCCAAAAGAGTGGGCGACGAAAGAGTGAGCGGACTCGTGGTGGAAGTGGCGCCTGCTTCTTATTGGCGTCCTTCTTCTCACTCGTCAACTTGAGTGACTTCTTCGTCGGCTTCTTATCTCCCGCAGATTGCACAGATCACCTCAGGAGTACATGTGCTTTGCAAGCACCGCAATGAAGGGGAGGTTTCGATACTTCTCATTGAAATCGAGACCGTAGCCAATGACGAATTGATTCGGGATATCGAAACCGATGTACTTGGCGTAGACGTCGATCTTGGTCGCTTCTGGTTTGCGAAGGACGGTGAGGATCTCAACGCTCTTAGCGCCACGTGATTCCAGGTTGCCCTTGAGCCAAGAAAGGGTCAGACCAGTATCAAGGATGTCTTCGACGATCAGGATCTCACGCCCAGTTACATCCTGATCCAAGTCCTTGAGGATACGAACCACACCACTTGATTTCGTTCCGGCGCCGTAGGAGGAGACAGCCATCCAATCCATCTCAACATGTCGATTGATCATCCGCGCAAGGTCTGCCATCGCAATCGCTGCACCTTTGAGGACGCCGATCATCAAGAGGTCTCGACCCTCGTAATCCTTAGTCACTTGATCAGCCAACTCCTGAAGCCGAGCCTTCAAATCCTCTTCGGAGATGACGACGCGTTCGATCTCTGACTTCACTGACTCGAGATCCAAGGATTTCCTCCTGAATTGAGTGGCGGGCTACCCCCGCCGAGAGAGCGAAAGTCTGCCCGATTTTCGCTCGACCTTCACACCCCCCGGTAGTGACGTGGCTCCTTGTCCGTGCCAATCACTCACGAGAGCCTCAATGGGTGAGATGTGATCGGCGGTCAATGAGCCCTGAGGGGCGCCGAGTGCGTAGATCGCCAGCCTCAATACACGGGTTCGAACCGCGCGAGGCAACCTCGCAAGGGCCTCAATCTCGATATCCGTGGGGTCAATGGATTCAAAGAATCCATGAGCGTATCCATCGAGCGCATCGGCATCATCACGCAGGAGGTCGGAAGATCGAGCAAGTGCATCGACAACTCCTGGCCCGATCTGACTTTCGAGATCGGGAAGCATCTTCCTCACTCGCACTCGCAAGAATTGCGGATCTTGATTATGTGGATCGCTCCAAAACTCAATCCCTAGATCACGACATGCTTCTTCCGTCGTGCTCCTCTCGATACCAAGGAGTGGTCGCCTGAAGATTCCTTTCACCGGCGCCATGCCAGAGAGCGACCTCGCACCGGAACCTCTTGCTAATCCAAGGAGAACTGTCTCCGCTTGATCGTTCTTTGTGTGGCCAAGAAAGATAGTTGAGAGATCCTCTTTGACCGCAAAACTCTCTAACGCTTCATAACGAGCTCTTCGCGCGGAACTTTCCAAGCCATCCGTGATCTCAACTTTGACCCGGATGATCTCAACACTTCGACATCCGATTCCTTGAAGGCGCTCCTTCGTTGCGAGTGCAACAAGTTCGCTCTTCTCTTGAAGTCCGTGATCGATGATCGCTGCTCGCACCAGATCTGGATTCTCTTTGTACTCGAGGGCGAGCGCTGCGGCAAGCGCCATCGAATCCGCGCCCCCTGAAACAGCTACTCCTACCTTTACCCCTGTCTTTGATGCATCCGGCATGAGAGCGATCTGATCGCGCACCGCATGACGGATTGCGAGCATGGCACGAGATTCACTCTTCACGAGCGAAAGGTTAGACCCGACCTCCATAAGGCATCATTCCCGGCATCGAGTAGATGCTTGAATATCGCAGACCCTTCTCAGTTGAGCGCGCCTCCCACATCATCCCATTGCCGGCATAGATCGACATGTGGTGGATAGTGTTCACAGTTCCTTTATAGGAATAGAAGAGAAGATCGCCAGGCTCGAGTTGATTGAGTGGGATGCGCTTGGTGTAACCCCAATAGAGCGAGGAGTTGAGTCGATCCCAATTCGGCCAACCAAGTCCGGCGCTGCGATACGCCGCATAGACAAGACCTGAGCAATCGAAGGCGTTCGGCCCCTCATCGCCCCAGACATATGGCTTCTTTGCAAGGACCTGCTTCTTTGCGAACTCGACTGCTTTGAGTCGTTGCGCTTCCGTAGTCCTGATGGAAGCGCGACCAGAGAATCCATCATCGGTCCAAACCTTCGATTGACCCTGTGTCTGTGATGCTCGACGTGCATTCTCTTCTTCCAAGAGCGCCAACTGTCGTTGTTGTTCCAGAGTCACTCGGATCTTGCGGGCAGAAGCCAATTGCTTTGCTAGCTCATCTTGAACTCTCTGTAATTTATCTACTTCTTTTTGTTGCTCCGCTTCGGCAGCTTCGGCTTCCTTCTTCGTCTCTTCTACCTTCTCAGTTGCAATCTCTTGTCGTTCGCGCGTTTCATCCGCTTCGACCTTCGCATCTTGTGCGACGACCTCTGCCGCTTTGTAACGAGAGAGAGCGGTTTTGTTGTTCTCGCCCAAGGAATCAAGTAACGCCATGCGATCCATCAGATCCTGTGGACCATCGGACTTCAAGAGTGCATCAAGGTCGGTGAAGCCACTTCCCATGATGTAAGCATTGGTCGCCAAGCGACCGATCTGATTATGTGTAGCTGTCACTGCGGCGGTGGCAGCGCGATAGTGCTTCGCGGCTGCATTGGCTTTCTTCGTCGCGACGGCGAGTTCGGCTCGAGCCTGCGCATACTTCGCTTGCGCTGCATTTGCGATCGCAGTCAATTCCTTGAGCGTCTTGGTCGCAGCGTTTAATTTTGCCTGAGCCTTATCGGCAGCCGCTTTACGAGCTGCTTCTTTCTCCTTGGCCTCTCGGATCTCTTTGAGAGTCGGCTTCGGCGTCTTTGCCATAACCGGAGCGATGGGTAGAAGAAGAGAGGTAGCCGCGACAAGCGCGATAAGACGGCGTGAAGTCACATACGCTCCTTGGGGAAATTAGGAGAAGATCAGAGATAAAGGATAAATCAGAGGTCGAGAAACTGGCCTGATTTGAGTCTGAGAGTTCCCTCAGTGTCGCATCCCTAGTTGGCTACATCACGTCGCTTGAAGAGTATCGCCGCAACGATCGATATCAGGGTCAAGAAGACCAACGAATATTGCATCGAGTATTGATAACTCAGATCCATACTCCCGCCTTGCCCGATATTGCTCAGTTGTGTCCCCGGCATGTAATCAGCGAGCGAGCGGCGAACGGCAACCAAGATCGATTCGACGATCAGGATCCAGATGACTCCGATGGAGATCGCACTGATCGGGGATCGAAGCAGAAGCCCTAAGACCATTCCAACGATTCCATAACCGATCGTCGCAAAGGAGACGTTGAGGAATGAGTTGATGGTGTCCCCGATCGCATCCGAAGTGAACCAACCATCGGTGATGACTTTCGCACGAGATGAAAGAGCGTAGGAAAGGCCCATGCCAATGACTGCGGAGAAGACGACGATGAGGAAGGCGAAGAGTGACATGGCAAGGAATTTCCCAGCCAGGATCTTCATTCGCGATGGTTGTCGGACCAAGAGATTGCGAAGCGTTCCATAGGTGTATTCCTGCGCGGTCTGTGCTGCGAAGACGCAGAGCGCAGCGAGACCGAGAAGCCCAGCCGATTGCGAGAAGGTAAGTGAGAAACCAGATGGAAGGGCGAGCATCTCGCGCGTTATGACTTGTCCTCGATCGCCATTACCGCCGGGATCGTCGATCAAGAGGAAGATCACCGACGTGACCATCGCAACGAGACCACCTACTGCAAGGAGAGTCCCAAAGAGAAGTGTTGGTCGTCGCAGTTTGACCCACTCCGCAGCAAAGACACGAAACACCTAGCGCCCTCCCTCTTCCGATTCAGAGGATTCCGTCATCTCGAAGAAGGTCTCTTCAAGGGTAGGACGAAGTGGCGTGATCTCAGCGAGGGTGATCCCTCGCGTAAATGCCGTTCGATTGAGCTCTGATCCATAACTCTCATCAGCGACGATGAAGAGCTCATCTCCGCGTACTTCACAGGAGTGTCCAGCAGCCTTCGCGATCTCTAGAACGATCTGCAATCCACCTGATTCTGCTGTCTTAACTCGCAAATGAGGTTGTTGCTTTGCGAGGAGCTCTCGAGTCTTCCCTGCAAAGATCACGTTTCCTTCGCGAAGAACGACCAGATACTCACTGATCATCTCAAGTTCACTCAAAAGGTGAGAGGAGACGAAGACTGTGATGCCGCGATCAGCGAGAGAGCGGAGCAGATCACGGACTTCCTGAATTCCAGCTGGATCGAGTCCATTGGTCGGCTCATCAAGGATCAACAATTTCGGATTTGGAAGGAGCGCAGCAGCGATTCCCAATCTCTGCTTCATTCCAAGGGAATAGGTCTTGAATTTTGAATCCCCTCGATCACCGAGTCCGACCAGGTCGAGTAGCGATTGAATGGAGTCGAGTGAATAGCCACCGATCTTCGCAAGCACCTTCAAGTTCTGATAGCCAGTGAGCGCTGGATAGAAAGCTGGTCCCTCGATCATGGCCCCTACATAAGAGAGGTATCGCTCTGGTTCTGAGATCGGAATATCGAGTACTTCACCGCTTCCACCGCTCGGGGAGATCAGGGCCAAGAGCATGCGGATCGTCGTCGTCTTGCCAGAACCATTGGGTCCGACGAAACCGCAGATGGTGCCGAGCGGAACCTCGAAATTCGCATGGGAGAGTGCGAACCGTTCGCCATACTTCTTTGAGAGGTCTTTTACGACTAGAGCACGATTACTCACAGAGCCAACCTATCAATCGCCAGTGGGAATCACTTGTTCAATCCAAGATATGTGAGTACAGCGAGCACGCGTCGATGGTTCTCTGCTTCAACACTCAATCCCAACTTACTCAGGATGCTAGAAATGTGTTTCTCGACCGAGCCCTCCGTGATGTAAAGCGCCTTTGCGATCCCTGCATTGGATTTGCCCTCGGCCATGAGAGCCAAGATCTCGCGTTCGCGTCGTGATAGATCGGCAAGCTCAGGGCGTGCAACTTCATCTGCCATCGCCTCGCGAACTACGCGACCATTGACTGTGAGATTCGAAAATGCCTGCTTGTCATAGAGACGTTTGATTCGATCCTCAAGCGAGGAATAGAAGCCCCCAGAGAGCAGTCCCTCCACCATCTCTGCCATGGATCGCACATTCCGTGGGAATACCCAGAGCGCAAGTACTACAAGTAGGGCTCCTATTGCGATCGACCACCAAGAATCGACGTTGTAGACCAAGACTCCAGACTCACTTCCATCGCCAAACTCAAGTCGAAGATCACCACTCGCTCCGAAGAACCTAAGACTTCCTTCAAACTGATCCCCACCATCGATCACATTGAAAGTTCGAGTGAAATTGGAGAGGACTATCACTCCTGTTGCGACCAAGATCACGACCAAGCCAGCGATTCCAAATGCGATCAAGACAAACGAGAAGATGGACCAACCGAAGACAACGAACACGTAGGCGATAGCCATCCAACTTCTCAGCGAAGTGACCCGTTCCTTCGCACCACTCCATGAGAAGAACGGGTTCTTGAACCAGTTTGGGACGACTTGGAAGTGGGTACCCAAAAACCTGTTCGCACGACCGATCTCGAATGCAGCCACCTTCTCCATTGCAGTCAGGAGGAAGAGAAAAATCAGGATGGCCAATGGAACGAATGCTCCATTGGATAGTCCCAAGATCACCAATGCAAATAGGACGACGGATACAGGCAGTGAGACAAGCAGATATGCGATCTCACGCACTCTTTGTTTGAGAGCTCTCAAGATGTTCTTCATAGGGAGAATTCTCCCTTGATTGAACCTATGACAATGCGGTGCTAGCAGGTGTTTATCGAAATCAAACCTAGATTATGGCTAGCACCAAGAGTATGAGAGAGATCAGAGAGAGATACGTGATCGAGTCGTGGAAGACCTTGATGGCGGCTCGCTCCACCTGCGCCGGCTCTCCACGCATGCGTGACAATCGAAGCAAGAAGAAAGCGTTGACCACACTGGTGGCGATGAAGGCCCAGATCGGTGCAGAGAGTGAATAGAGAAGTGCATAGGAAGTTAGCACCATGAACGAGGTGTGCATCCACATCTGCCAAACGACAGTGCGCATGGGAGCGACGACAGGAAGCATCGGAACCCCTGCACGCGCGTAATCCTCTTTGTACTTGATTGCGAGCGCCCAAAAATGAGGTGGGGTCCAGAAGAAGATCAGGAGGAAGAAGAACCAAGCGGGCGCCGCAAGAGTTTCGGTGACTGCCGCCCATCCGATCAAGACCGGAATGCAACCTGCAATTCCACCCCAAACGATGTTCTGTGGCGTACGACGCTTGAGTAAGAGCGTGTAGGCAAAGACATAGAAGGCGATTGCAGAGACCGTGAGCGCTGTCGCCAATGGATTGGTCCAGATCCAGAAGATCAGAAGGGAGAGAATTGAGATCGCGAATGCGAAGGTGAGCGCTTGGCCCTCGCTCATCGCTTCATTGACTAAGGGTCGCTTGGAGGTACGGCCCATGACTTGATCGATATCACTCTCGATCACCATGTTGAATGCATTGGCCGCTCCCGCGGCCAGAGTCCCACCCACCAAAGTTGCAATCACTACATCGATCGGTGGAAAGCCATCTGCTGCCAAGAAGAGCGCTGGAACTGTTGTCACGAGAAGAAGCTCGACGACGCGCAATTTCATCAACGCGATATATGGCTTCACAATCGGCGAGCGTACCCAAGATGCTCAGTTAGGGTATGATCGTGCTCTCCATCACACGATTCTTTTCACTCATCACGATCTTCGCTCTCATCTCAGCTCCCACGATTTCTCCGGTAAATGCAGAAGAGAAGAGCGTCGCAGATCGAAAGATGCGACTGATCAAGACCATCACCGGAGATATCGCGCCGAAATCAGTCCGCGCCTCCAATACAGGAGTCGTCAGCGCCCACAACATGATGTATCGCCACTCCGTGACCATCTATGACGCCCAGACCATGGAGCTGAAGGTCACCGTCCCAGATACTGTGAAATTGAGTGACTTCGGTTTCTCTCGATTCACCTCACCTGTGAAGGGTGCACCTGTCGAAGGTGCATATTCACCTGATGGGCAATCATCTCTACGTCACCAACTATGCGATGTATGGCAAGGGCTTTAACCGAGAGGGAACTGATATCTGTAGTCCCTCCGATGGTTATGACCGAGCATTTCTCTATCGGATCAATCTGACTTCCTTCAAGATCGATCAGGTCTACAAGGTCGGTGTCGTTCCCAAGGTCGTCGAGGCATCGAACGACGGTCGCTTCGTCCTGGTGAGCAACTGGTGCTCTTATGACCTGAGCATCATCTCGACCGAAGAAGGAAAGGTGATCAAGACGATTCCGATCGGTGCATATCCGAGAGGTATCGCCATCTCATCAGATTCACGTTTTGGTTATGTCGCGCAGATGGGTGGATCGGTGATTCACCGCATTGATCTATCCGACTTCTCCACCAAGCGCATCTCGATCGGTTCTAACCCACGCGCCCTTCAACTCTCTGCCGATGATTCGATCCTCTACGCAACACTCAACTCATCGGGTCAAGTCGTCGCACTGGATCTCGCGACGAGGAAGGTCACAAATCGAGTAACCACGGGAAGAGCAGCGCGTTCACTCTCACTCTCTGAAGATGGAACCGCGCTCTTCGTCGTCAATTACTCGAGTGGAACCATGGCGAAGGTGCGAACCGACAATTTCAAAGTGACGCAGACGATCAAAGTCTGTAACCGTCCAATTGGTATCAGTTATGAAAACACCTTCGATCGCACCTGGGTCGCTTGTTACGGTGGAGCGATCAAGGTCTTCGAGAACCGCGCTTGATCCCAACTACATTTATTGATCAATGAGCGTTGGCTTTGGTGCAGCGAGTGAGCCGACCATCCGATCGATCGCTGCTCTCGCTCGTTCAGTCGCGCTGTAGTAGCGAGGAATGCGGTCTGCGAGGACTGCGAATACGAGTTCCTTCTCACCTTGGGTGATGTAGCCCGCCAAACTCACGGTGCCGTTGACCCAACCGGTCTTCGCTTTGATCAGCCCCACTGCATCCGGTGCAGTGCTCTTATAACGAGACTTAAGTGTCCCGCTCTTTCCGCTCTTGGGTAATCCTTGATAGATAGCCCTGTACTCCGGGAGATCTCGAATGGTACGAAGCAGATCGACGACTGTTCTCGCCGTCACTCGATTCTCCTTCGAGAGACCACTGCCGTCCTTGATCACCAATCCTTCGATACCGATCGTCTTGGTAAGGAGTGCATCCTGATAGGTCTGCTGCAAACCCTTGGGATTCTTCTTATACCCGTGCGCAAGGGCTGCATGCTCAGCCAATCGTTGCGAAAGTCTGTTGTCGCTGAACTTCACTGCGAACTCGACCATCTCGTTGACAGATGGCGAGAGGATCTGATGGATTTGTGTCGTGGCAAGGACCCTTGCCTCCTGCTTTGAAATCTCGGTGAATGTGAGTTTGATCTTCTTAGCCTTGAAGATCGCAGTCAATCCGGAGATATCACTTGGATAGAGGCCGGTGTAGAGAATCTCGAGTTTGATTCGTTCGCCACTTTCATTGAGCGCAGAGGGAATCGACTTTGTGATCAATGCAGGTGCGAAAGCTGGACCATACTTATCGGAGATGCTTCGATACATCGTCAGCCATGGATCCTTCTCGCCGATCATCACAAGGGTGCTACTTGATTCGACGCTATAGATCGAGGTTGCAAATTGACGTTCACCACCCAAATAGGTGATGGCGGTAAAAGATGTGAGCACTTTCAAGACTGAAGCTGGGATGCTTGGAGAATCTGGGCGATTGCTATGGAGTTCACCTTGACTGGTTGGATCCATGACCAGGATCGCAGGGTTGGCGAGCGCCTTTGAGCTCGCTTGTTTGATGAACTTGGCCGGCAGACAACTCTCTGCCTTGAGCTGGCACGATGCCGTTCCTTCACTCTCCACGGAGGATGCCGGTACTAGACAGGAAGAGAGCGCAAGCATCAGGAGCGAGATGAGACCTACTCTTCGCATCACAGATTCACTCCCTCTCAACCGATTCCACCATCTGGGCAGCCACCTGAATATAGGGTGAGCATTATGCGCACCGGATATCTCTATCACGAAATCTTTGGCTGGCACGATACTGGCACATATACCGGCGACCTTCCATCCGATCCTGGCGCGGGTCTTCAACCCTTCATCAACTATGAGCATGCTGATACAAAACGACGTATCCATGAGTTGATCGTCGTCTCTGGCTTGATCGATCATCTCGATCGGATTTCGCCTCGTGAAGCGAGTGAAGAAGAGTTAATGCGAGTCCATACCAAGGAGCACATCGAGCGAATCAAGAAAGAATCCTCATCACGACTTGGTGGTGATGGTGGCGATCTCTCCACTCCCTTTGCTCGAGGTGGATACCAGATCGCTGCACTCGCTGCAGGCGGTGCGATCGAGATGATGGATGCGGTCATCTCTGGAAAAGTCACCAATGGTTATGCCTTGATCAGACCTCCTGGTCACCACGCAGTTCGCGAAACTGGAATGGGATATTGCATCTTCTCCAATCTTGCCGTCGCCGTAATGGCAGCGAAGGAGAGATATGGCAAAGACTTTCGAGTTGCAGTCATCGATTGGGATGTCCACCATGGCAATGGAACTGAATCGATCTTCCTTGACGATCCAACTGTTCTCACCATCTCACTCCATCAAGACCGTCTCTATCCACATGAGACTGGCGATCTGACCACACTCGGAAGAGATGGCAGCAACATCAACGTCCCGCTCCCACCAGGTACAGGTAAGGGTGGCTATCGCTATGCGATGACCGAAGTGGTTCTCCCTGCCCTCGAGCGATTCAAACCTGATTTGATCGCTGTGGCTTCTGGATTCGATTCATCGGTCTTCGATCCTCTGGGGAGGATGCTCTTGACTGCGGAGGGTTACCGCGAGATCACTGAGATGTTGATGGAGAGTGCTGCGAGACTCTGCAACTCTCGCTTGATGGCGACTCATGAAGGTGGATACAACGCAACCTATTCGCCCTTCTGTGGCCTCTTCGTCCTGCAACAACTCTCTGGAGTGAAAAGGCTCGATGATCCGTTCAATCATGCTGATCAATATCCTGGTCATGAACTCAAAGCGCATGAAAAGGATGTCGTTGATAGGGCAGCGCAATTGATCGCGGATATAAAGGTATGACCGAAGCAGAGATCGGTCCAGGCGAGTTCTACCCTGTCGTTGGCGTTGGGCCACACCCGAAGCCATGGCCTGAGGATCCAAGACTCGAACCAGAGCTGTTGGAGAACGGGGATCGTCGCAACGTCGTCGATAAGTACCGTTATTGGAGCGTCACTGAGATCGTCAAGGATCTTGATACCTCTAGGTCCGCTCTCCATATCGCGATCGAGAATTGGCAACACGATCTCAACATCGGATCGATCGTACGAACCGCCAATGCCTTCAATGTCTCTGGTGTACATATCGTCGGAAAACGAGATTGGAATCGACGCGGAGCGATGGTCACAGATAAATACCTGACCATCCATCATCATCCGACGATTGCAGATCTCAAAGAGTGGGCGAATGAGCATTCTCTGGAGCTGATCGGTATCGATAATGTCGAAGGATCGAAACCCCTAGAGAGTGCGAAACTGCCGCTCAATACCTTGATGCTCTTCGGGCAAGAGGGGGCTGGAATGTCTGAAGAGGGACAGAAGGCTTGCTCGGTTCTCTATGACATCGCTCAATATGGATCGACGAGATCGATGAATGCGGCAGCGGCGGGAGCTATCGCGATGTATCACTGGGGCTTGCAACACCTAACGCGTTGAGCAAGCCATCGACCGATCGCTCGACCATCTCGAGTACCAACTCGAAGGCGCGATCATCGAGCCCATAGGGATCCGGCACTTCAAGACTCTCGCGGTTGGAGTCGAACTCCCTCAAATAGAAGACCTTCTTCTGATTCTCGGGAGTGGTCATCGTAAGAACGTTCTGGTGATTGCTGGAATCCATGACAAGGATGAGATCACTCTCGTTGATCCGTTGATCGTCGATCTGACTTGCGATATGGCGATGGCTATAACCTGCCCGCTCCCATACTCGTTGTGATGGTGGATTCGCGCCTTGCCCGACATGCCATGAGGACGTCCCCGAACTAGAGACGACGATCTCGAGCCCTTCTATCTCTCGAGCGCGGGTAGCTAGTACTGCCGCTGCCATAGGTGAGCGACATATGTTGCCAAGGCAGACCATCATGATCTGGATCGAACTTTGGCCCTTCAAGTGTGTGAGGTCAGGAAGTGACACTTACTCCTCGATCACTTCTCTCACGGCTTTGATTCTTCGCTCGATCTCATCCGCTGCCTCGATCTCACCGCGGGCACGGAGCGTCTTTGCGATCTCATGCTCGACTTCGATGATGAAGTCGAAATCCTTATCCTCGGATTCAGCGATGGTATTCAAGACCCGCCTCAAGGTCTCAAGGCCACTCTCCACCTCACCCGCGAGGATCTTCGCTTTGCCGAGTTCGAAGAGTGCGAAAGTTTCGCGCGTATGGTCGTGAGCGGTTTGGAAGACATCGAGCGCACGTTGAGCTGCTACTCGAGCGCCCTCGGCATCGCCTAACGCAACGAGACAGTAGGCGATCTTCTGATCGCATCGACCTACATGGATGACTTCCTTCAATCTCTTATAGATGACGCGTGCTTCATTGAAGGATTCGATTGCCTCTGCGAAACGACCTAACTCTCGTTTTGCAGCACCGATGAGATAGAAGTCATTCGCTGCACCGATCTCGTTCCCATCTACGAGATGTTCGCGGACACACTCTTCGACACAATCGATCGCCTTCTGATACTCCTTGGAGGAGAAGAGCCATTCACCTAAGGTGCATGCGAGTTCGAGAGCGATCGGGGACTTATGTTCACGTAAGAGTTCGACCGCTTTACTCATCGCGCTTGCCGCTTCATCGATCCGCTTGAGTTGATTGAGGTTGTATCCGATCGCTGAATAGGCCTGAGCCAAACCCTCTACCGGTGCGCCAGCACCAAGGGATGAATAGATATCCCGAGCGGTCTCTGCCAGGGCGAGCGCCTCGTCGAATTGACCACGGGCATAGATGCGCGCGCTCAATTCATAATAAGTCTCGGCCCGTTCCACACCTTGAACTTCAGGGATCCGCTCCCAGAGCATCTCCTCGGTAATGATGTCATCGCCAGCGGATTCATCATCACTGCTCAAGGGGTACCTCTTCTCTTCGCTTCTTATTCTCTTCACTTCTTGGTTGGGGAAGGTGGCGACACCTTAGCAACATCCCTCTAGAGCCTGCTTAGTAAGGTGTGAATGAGCGTAACGAAAGGTGAGCCGAGCGTGAGGAGTTAGCGATTGAGCCCGCGGTTGGCCCGATCGAGATCCTCTTGGAAGTCGACCTCGACCGCGAAAAGGTCGGAGATGTCGATAGGTAGGGCCTTCAATCCATCGCGTTCAATAGCAAACTCGATGCCGCGCTCGAAGTAGTCGCTCTCAGCACAAGCGACGAGCTCCTTCAAGAGCGATCCTTTGTCCTTGCTTGAGATGAAGTTGATTCCCACAGCTTCGCCGAGTGCATCGCTCAAGGTCTTGGATAGTCCCTTGATGTTCCCATCGCCATCGACGGTGTACTTGACCTCTTCTTCACCGACGGCAGCGGTGTTGACCGAGACGAATGTTTGATCCCTATCGACGAACGGTTTCAGCCTTTCGAGTACTGAAGCATCGAAGACGACATCGCCATTGAGCCAGAGGACACCACCACCAAAACTCGATGTGAGTGCTCTCATCAACGACTTCGAAGTATTGGTCTGGTCATACTCTTCGTTATAAATGTAGATGCATCGTGGAAAGGCCTCCATGATCATCTCCATCTTGAAACCGACGACGATACTGATCCGAACATCATCACCGAAGACCTTCTGGATGTTCTCGATCTGTTGTTGCATGATGGTTCGACCATCTACAAGCGGCGTCAATGGCTTTGGAAAGGGTCTACCAAGGCGCGTTCCCATACCTGCTGCAAGGATCGTTACTTGGTAATTCACTCGTCTATAGTATCCGACGTGAAATTGGTGATTGATACGAAATCTTCTCTTCGTTCAATCATCGACCGATTCTCGACCGCAGATGAAGATCTGATCCTTGAAGAAGCGGGTCTTGAGATCCAAGAGCCCTATCTTGATGAATTGCTTGATTTCCCACATCGCCAAAGCGCTGCGATCATCGCTCTTGCCAAGGAAGGTGAGATCAGCGACGTCTTCATGCGCAACAAATTGATTCGTAGCGTCCTCACTCCGAATCATCAATCCCCTGCAGCAAATAGGAGATTCACCGGAATCCTCAGGTTGAGCATCAATCAGCGCGATGAGATCCTCACTGCTCTCAAAGAAGGTGAAGATCAGCGCTTTGCTCAGATCCCATTACTCGATTTGGTCCTACTTCTCCTTGTCAGGAACGCTGTTGCGATCACTCCGGTTGGAATCGGAAGAGCGCCTTGGCGCAATCCGATGCGCAACAAGTTCGATCAGATACCAGAGCTCTCAGAGCGTGCTACGAAGAGACTCAAGCTCACATTGGCCAACCGCTCCAATGATGGGTTCTTCTCGGTCCTGGTGCTTCGAAGGCTATCCAAGCCGCTGACTGCGCTTTCGGTTCGGTTTGGGATCTCTCCCAACTTGATCACCTTCGTCTCCCTTTTGATCGGCTTCTACTCGGCATACCTCTTCTCGCAACGCGAGTACCTCCTCGGTGCCTTGCTCTTCCAACTCTCACTGATCGTCGACTGCTCCGACGGCGAAGTCGCGCGCTACACCCGGAAGTTCTCGAACTTCGGTCGATGGTTCGATGCCAGTACCGATCGGGTCAAGGAGTACACCGTCTATGCAGCTCTCGCCTACAGCGCTCCAGAGAGCATGTGGCCTTGGGCGATTGCTCTCATGGCGCTTCAGACATTCAGACACTTGAGTGATTACACCTACAGCGCAATCTCTAGCGCACGAGAAGGTGGATTGATCAAGCGTGACATCTTCATCGCAGATGATGGATATAGCGCACCATCATGGCGCGGTGAATCAGATTTTAAGTACTGGGTGAAGAAAATCCTGAATTTCCCCATCGGTGAGAGATGGCTTGCGATTTCAGTGCTCGCTGCGATCGGCGGTGGCGAATGGGTATTCCCAGGAATGCTCCTCTTCGGTCTCATCTCCCTCTCTTACGCCTGGCTCACGCGTATTCGACGTACCCTCAAATGGCGCGGCGATGTTGAGACAGAAGTTGTCGAGCTCCAACAAGACCTCGCCCTGACGTCGCGCGTTCTGGGCGGAAAGTATGCCTGGGCGACGCCTTCGATTCTTCGACTTCTCGAGATCGCTCTCATCACCTTCATCGCAAGAGATTCCATCGATGGCTATCTCTTCCTCGCCCTCTTCGCGATCGTCTATCACCACTATGACGCGCTCTATCGATCACTTCAGGGTCAAGGCTTCCCGCGTTGGCTCTCGATACTCGGACTCAAGATCGAAGGTCGAATCGCGCTCATTCTCTTGGCTCTACTCGCTGAGATCTCTCTCGCAGTGATCGCTGGCTATCTCTTCGCACTCTTCCTCCTTCTCGCTTCACTTCAGTGGTTTCTGCAGATTCGAAACCCCGCTCACCAATAGACTTCTATTCATGCGTCCTTCGATCGCAGAACTCAAAGCGAAGACTCAACCGGAATCGGTAACGGGCCGCCGAAATTCTGAACATTGGAGTGCAGACCTCTACCTAAGGCGCATCTCTCCCTATCTGACTCGACTTCTCATTCCCACCGCCGTGACGCCTAACGGCGTGACTTATCTGATGATCCTCACTGGAATCTCGATCTCCCTCTCCTTCTTGATCCCTGGATGGATTGCATTCCTTATCGCGCTCGTTATGAGTCAACTTCAAATGCTCTGGGATTGCGTCGATGGGGAACTTGCACGGTGGCGAGAGAAGTTCTCTCCCGCTGGGATATTCCTCGACAAGGTTGGCCACTACTTTGCTGAAGCCTTGATCCCGATCGCGATCGGCCTTCGTCTCAAGGAAGATGACTATCTCTTCCCATTCTTAGGTGCGGTACTTGCCACCTTGATCGTCGTCAATAAGGGTCTCAACGATGCTGTCCATGTAGCCCGAGCATTCTCTGGACTTGAGCGACTTGCAGATAAGGCGGCCCCAATTCGACACGGCTCTGTAGCGACTTTAAGAAGAATCGCGAACTTCATTCCGCTTCATCGCGCATATCACTCTGTTGAGATGACGTTGGTCTTCACTCTGGCAGCGATTTTCGATCTCCTTGAAGAGGCTTTCCTGCTTCTCGTCATAGCAAGCCCACTCGTAACGATCGGGCACATCATCTCGATCCTTGCATCGAACAAATTGACTCCATCGAAGTAGCCGGAGAATGAAAGCTGATTTTGGTGTCGTCATCCTCACCATGGGCCGTCGGCCAGAGGAATTGCAGAGCGCATTCGACTCGCTCCGTTCGCAACAAGAAGTGACCATCGATCTCGTCATCGTTGGAAACGGTTGGGACCCCAAGATTCAGTTCCCGAAGGAGAAGACGCTTCATTTGCTCGAGAATCTCGGTATTCCTGCTGGTCGTAACGCTGGAGTTGGGATGGTCGATGGTGAATACCTCTTCTTCCTTGATGACGATGTCCTCCTTCATGACCGTCAGACTCTCGCAAAGATGAAGAAGCTCCTCCAATCGCGAAGTGAGATCGGCTTGATTCAACCGCGCGTACTCTCACTCGTTACCGGAGCGAAGACCCCCAAGCGATGGATCCCAAGGCTTCGAGTAGGGAATGAAGAGCAGAGTTCAGTTGCAACCTCGCTCTGGGAGGGCGCAACTGCGATCCGTAAGGATCTGTTCGATCAGATCAGTGGATGGCCAAAGAGCTTCTTCTACGCTCACGAAGGAATCGAGTTGGTCTGGCGGGTTCTCGATCGAGGTTTCATCCCGTGGTATGCCGCCGACATCACCGTGAAACATCCAGTGATCAATCCGGCGCGTCACGATTACTACTTCTTCCTCAACGCTAGGAATCGAGTCTGGCTGGCAAAGCGAAATTTGAGGTTTCCGTTCTCCTTCATCTATCCACTCACCTGGCTGGTGATATCAATACTTCGAATCAAGAGGGGCAAGAACCTCAAAGCATCACTCCTCGGGTTCTTCCAAGGAGCTTTCACCACCAGCGTTGGTCCGGATGAGGTTCTCAAGAAGTTGAAGTGGCGAACCCATTGGTTGCTCACGAAATTTGGGCGAGCACCGATCATCTAACTCTCTTTGAGTGCTAGCACTCATCAGATTCATGCATGAAATCGGCAAAAAACACACTCTGTGATGAATGAGATATCAAATTCTGATTTTGGTGACTTCAACCGGTTAGAAAATTAGGTATCTGGCGTAAGCCAGTCCTAACCCGGGAGATGAAAAAGAAAATGAGTTCTCTTGATCTTGCACGGTGGCAATTCGCCATCACAACGGTCTACCACTTCATATTCGTTCCAATCACGATCGGTCTTGGCTTCCTTGTAGCTGCGCTACAGACTGCCTGGTATCGAAGTGGAAAGGTCGAATACCTTCGAGCGACGAAGTTCTTTGGGAAGCTCTTCCTGATCAACTTCGCGATGGGCGTGGTCACTGGGATCGTCCAAGAGTTCCAATTCGGAATGAACTGGTCCTCTTACTCGAGATTCGTCGGTGACATCTTCGGAGCTCCACTTGCGATGGAAGGTCTACTCGCCTTCTTCCTTGAGAGCACCTTCCTTGGCCTCTGGATCTTCGGTTGGGATCGTCTTCCCAAGAAGGCACACTTGGCGACCATCTGGCTCGCAGCATTCGGTACCGTGCTCAGCGCCTACTTCATCTTGGCTGCAAACGCATTCATGCAGCACCCAGTTGGTTACCGGATCAACGAAGAGCGCGGTCGTGCGGAACTCACGGATATCGTCGAAGTCCTCACCCAGAACACTGCTCTCGCTCATTTCTCCCACACCATGTCATTTGCCTTCTTCACTGCTGGAGCGTTCATGGTCGGAATCTCAGCGTGGTTCTTGACGAAGAAGCGCGAAGAAGTGGTCTTCAGAAAGACCGCAAAACTCGGTCTCTGGACCGTAATCGTGACCTTCGCGTTGATCGCGATCAGCGGTGATTACACCGCAAGGATCATGACTGAACAACAGCCGATGAAGATGGCTGCTGCAGAAGCTCTCTATGACACACAGGCAAATGCACCATTCTCACTCTTCACCCTCGGAACGCTCGATGGTTCACGCGCCGTCTTCCAGATCGATATACCTGGAGTCCTCTCCTTCATGTCGACCGGCGATCCCAATGGCGTCGTTGAGGGAATCAACGATCTGCAAGCAGAGTATGAAGAGACTTACGGCCCTGGTGATTACACACCAAACATTCCGCTTGCCTATTGGAGCTTCAGATTGATGATCGGCTTCGGTGCGATCGCCCTTCTCTTCGCTCTGATCACTCTTTGGCGAATGAGGCGCGGGGGCAGCGTCCCACAGGGACGTTGGTTCCTCCCAGCGATGATCTCGATGCCATTCCTGCCATTGATCGCGAACTCCTTCGGTTGGATCTTCACCGAGAACGCACGCCAACCTTGGGTGGTCTTCGGATTGATGAAGACGGAAGATGGCGTCAGCCCGATGGTCAGCGCAACGAGCGTCGCATTCACCATGATCGTCTTCACCCTTCTCTACGGCCTTCTCGCAGTGATCGAACTCAAGCTGATGCTTCGTGCGATCCAAGTTGGACCAGAGAAGCTCACTGAGTATGACAACACCAAATTCGATGAGGTCGAGATGGGCGGAGATTCTGACCGCGCACTGACCATGGCCTACTAATCAACGGCGATATAACGGGAAAAGAAAGGAATAGAAAATGTCATTGAACACCTTTTGGTTCGAAATCATCGCCGTTCTTTGGATCGGCTATTTCATCTTGGAGGGATTCGACTTTGGAGTCGGAGCGCTCCTTAAGACAGTTGCAAAGACTCAAGCAGAGCGCCGAGCGGTACTGACGACCCTGGGTCCGGTTTGGGATGGCAATGAGGTCTGGTTACTCGTTGCAGGAGGCGCCACCTTCGCCGCTTTCCCTGAGTGGTATGCGACCTTGTTTAGCGGGTTCTACCTTCCGCTCTTCTTGATCTTGATCGCTTTGATCGTCCGTGGCGTCGCCTTCGAATACCGAAGCAAGTACGGCAATGAGAAGTGGCGCGCAAGATGGGATAACGCAATCGTCATCTCCTCACTCCTACCAGCACTCCTTTGGGGTGTGGCATTCGCGAATATCGTCCGCGGAGTTCCGTTGGAGCGAAGCGCTGATGGATTCATCGAATACACCGGTGGATTCTTCAATCTCCTCAATCCGTATGCACTCCTCGGTGGTGTCATGACCTTGACCGTCTTCCTCACTCACGGTGCGATCTTCCTTTCGCTCAAGACCGACGGTGAGATTCGTCAACGTGCTAGGGCCTTGGTCGTGAAGATCGGCCTAGTCGCAGCAGTTGCTGCAGTTGCATTCCTCGCCCTGACTGCAACGCTCTACAACGACAAGATGGAGGTCTACGGACTTGCTGCGATCGTCGCAGTTGCTTGGCTCTTGGCCCTCAACTTCGGCTACAAAGGTCGTGAAGGGTATTCATTCCTCTTCTCATCCATCGCCGTCGGTTTCGCTGTGATCACTCTCTTCACTGCGCTCTATCCGAATGTGATGCCTGACATCGATTCTGATGCAAATTCGCCACTCGCATCCTTGGATATCTTCAATGCTGCCAGCACGCCATATACTCTCAAGGTGATGACAGTGGTGGCGCTTGTGATGACGCCGTTGGTCCTTATCTATCAAGGATGGACCTACTGGGTATTCCGCAAGCGAGTCAGCGCAAAACAGATTCCAAATCCTGAATCTGGGGTACTAGACCACATTCATCAGTGAAGTTGATCGATCCGCGGCTGCTACGTGCCTCTCGTAGTGGCCGCGGATTCATCTTTCTCGTCGCTTCTGTCGCACTCCTGACCACTATCGCAACCATCGCCCAAGCCTTCCTATTGACGAAGGTGATCGTCGATGCCTTTGAGAATGAGGCATCTCTTACAGATCTTCAACTGACGCTCATTCTCTTAGCTGCGGTTCTACTCTTTCGATCGCTCCTGGCATTCTTGTCGGAGCGTTACACCAATCAGATTAGTCACTCGATCCGCGCTGAACTCAGACAATCTCTCCTTGAGAAGTTTGCAACTGATGGAACTGCACTCAATCGCCGATTCGGAGCCGGAGAGCTCTCACTCCTTGCAACGCGCGGCGTCGCGACTCTAGAGCCCTATTTCAATAGATTCTTGCCGCAACTCTTCATCTCGATGGTAGTTCCGGTGATCGTGGCAACCACCATCGCATTTCAAGATCTCCTCTCAGGTCTTGTCATCCTCTTCACCATCCCACTGATCCCACTCTTCGGAGCGATGATCGGCCGTTACACCTCTGCTGCTATGGAGAAGAAGTGGCGCACTCTCGGGATCCTCTCCGGCTACGTCTTGGACCTTCTCCACGGGCTCACCACGCTCAAGCTCTATGGTCGCTCCAAACTGCAAGGTGAGAACCTCGGAAAGCAGACCGATCGCTATCGCAAGGAGACGATGCAAGTCCTCAAGGTCTCCTTCCTCTCCTCCTTCGCTCTGGAGCTCATTGCAACCCTTTCTGTCGCTCTCTTAGCGGTAGAAATCGGCATCCGATTGGTCAACGGTGGACTCTCACTCTCAACGGGGCTCGTGATCCTGATCCTTGCCCCTGAGGTCTACTGGCCGATCAGGAATGTCGCTGCACAGTTCCACGCCTCTGCCGATGGTGTTGAAGCCTCCAAGAAGATCTTCGAAGTCCTTGATACCCGCTTTGAAGTAGAAGAGAGCGCTGAATCAGATGGCGAGGAGTTGAAATCCTTAGGTCGATTCAAAGAGATCCGTTGGACCGATGGTGAGGTCCTCTACAGCGAGGATCGCTCGGTCACCTTCCGTTGGGGGATTGCAAGCGCAGGGAAGTTGACCGTCATCAATGGTCCATCAGGTTCGGGAAAGACGACATTGATCAACGCTTTGATTCGAGTACATCCCTTGAATGAAGGTCGGATCTTCTTGGAGACAAACAAGGGAACATTTCGTCTCGATCAGATCGATAGTGAGTACTGGCTCAATCAAATCTCATGGATCCCTCAAGACCCACACTTTGCCTCTGGAACGATCGAAGAGAACTTGAAGTTGATCAAACCACGTGCCAATCGTCAACGACTGATGGAAGTCCTAGAAGCGTCAAACTTGAAACTCGATGAACTTCCCCATGGCTTACAGACACGAATCGATGACCGGCAAGCAGGTCTTTCACTTGGACAATTGAGGCGATTAGCTCTAGCTCGCGCGATATTGAAGGATGCCCCCATCGTCATTTGTGACGAACCGACCGCTTCACTTGACCCAGAGAATGAGCTCTTCATCCAGAGAACCCTCAAGGAGATGTCGCGGGAAGGGAAACTAGTCATTGCGATCACTCACGATCCAGAACTTGTCGCAATGGCCGATCGCAAGATAACGCTCGATGGGACGAGAATCGAACCGGTGAGAGTCTTGGAGGCAGCGCAATGAGTCGCAGCTTGGTTCGAGATGAGAGCCGATCCCTCCTTTTTCGCCTGATTTACGCTGCTTTCCTCGGGGGGCTCTCACTCGCTTCCGCTGTAGCGCTTCTTGCATCGAGTGCTTGGTTGATCTCGATGGCTTCGACTATGCCACCGATTCTCGTGCTTCAAGTAGTGATCGTTGGCGTTCGCTTCTTCGGTATCTCACGAGGAGTCTTCCGCTACGCAGAGCGGCTCCTTAGCCATGACACCATCCTGAGGATTCAAGCTCGCCTTCAGTCCCTGGTCTATCAGCGATTAGAAACAAGACCGCTGCACTATCTCTCGATCTCTCAAGGAAAACTCTTGAGTCGGATCCTTCATGATGTCGAGTATGTTCAGGACAAATGGATTCGAGTTTGGATCCCTTGGATCTCATCTCTCATCGCTGGGATTGCAGGATCCGGAATCATCTTCTGGTTGCACCCGATCGCGGGTCTCGCGACTCTCACGCTATTGATCCTTGCACTCTTCTTGGTTCCAAGACTTGCCACACTCTCTGCCAAAGAGGAGAGTAGTTCCATCGCCGAAGCTGAGGTTCGTCTTGCAGAACACGTGACAGCGGCAATTTCTGGGCATATGGAAGCGAAGATGTTCGGCTATGCCGGAAAGTTCAGCGATGATGTGAAATCGACGGAAGAAGAACTCTCGAAGCACGAACGTAAAGCGCTCAAAGTCTCCGGGGTCGCGAGCGCGACGATCTATTTCATCATGGCGCTTTCGATTTTGATCAACGCATTTCTTGCCATCAGGGCCTTCGAGAATGGGGACCTTGCGGGAGTCAACATTGCAATTCTCACACTTCTCCCATTGGCGATCTTCGATTCGATCATCACCCTGCCAGCAGCTTTCGCCTATAAACCAAAGATGGATAAGTCAGAGGAGTTCCTCAACCAAGTCCTTGGCGAGGAAGAACGCACCATAGGAACCCGACGCCCTGAAGCGCTCACCGTTCAATTCACCGCTGCTCGATCCCAATGGAGCGAAGACTCCCTTCGTCATGCACCGATTACCTTCGATATTTCAGCTGGGGATTGGGTCGATCTCGAAGGCGAAAGTGGGATCGGCAAGAGCTCGCTCGCTCTCGCCCTACTCGGATTGATCCCATACGAAGGCTCGATCACTATCGGTGGCATAGAGGTCCGCGAAATCGATCCAAGTTTCATCTCTGAGAACTTCACTGCCTCGCTCCAAGGCGACCACATCTTCGCTTCCTCTGTAAGAGAAAACTTACGAGTTGGAAATCAAGAAGCAACAGATGGCCAACTGAAAGTGATCCTTGAGAGAGTGGGACTTAGAGAACTGGCTCAAGATCTCGATGCGCTTCTTGGATCCTTCGGAAAGAACCTCTCAGGCGGTGAGCAACAACGTCTCAAGATTGCCAGGGCCCTACTTCGCGATACCCCGGTCTATATCTTCGATGAACCGACAGAGTTCTTGGATGCCAGCAACCGAGAATTGATAGAAGAACTCTTGCTCAAAAATCTTGAAGAGAAAACTGTCATCGTCATCCAACACACCACTCAATTCTCGAGAGAGGGTTCCTTGACCTTACGGCTAGAGCCAGAGCCATTCCAGCTTTTGGCTCCGAACCAGGAAGCTTGAGGTTGGGCGTGAAGAGGACCAGATCAGGGAAGATTGACACCTCGGAGATTCCTTGGCTCCCTGAACCTGATAACAGCCTCAAATACAAGATGTTGATCTCTGCAAAGGAGTATGGTCCCGACATCAGCGTCACCTTGATCGAAATCGATGGTGACCACCACGAATTGAGGACTGATTCAAGCTCTCGGATCTATCTCCTAATCCGTGGTGAATTCTCATTCACCATCAACGACACGGAGAGCTTTGACGCTGCAGCTGGGGATCTCATTTATATAGAGCGAGGGGATCGCTACAAGTTCTCAGGTCACGGCCAATACTTGGTCATCAATGGACCGGCGTTTCAGTCTGGCGATGACATCTATACGGATGGTCAAGAAAGATAACCTTTTTGATCAAATTTCTCCATGGATAGCTCCGAATCTCCGAAGTAGCCTTTCGCCCACCATGGGGGCTCGGGCGCAATTTTCATCTCGTTTAGTGATGGTCATATCGATCTCGGCAGGGCTTTTCATCGCAATCCCAAATGCGGGAGAAGCGAATACACCCATCTGTGCGCCGGGCCAGCAATCAACTCCCTCTGCGCCCTGTACTCCTCCTCCACCGCCGCTCGGCCAGGGCCCCGGGCCCTCAAGTCAGTACTCCCTCGCAGCTGATCCTGAAGTGATTGATGAAGCTCGAACCCACCTTCGAGTCAATGAACCCGCATCTGGCACTCATGCCATGGTCTATTGGGATCAGAATCAAATCAGTTTTCGTTCAGTGATCTCACTCGAATCAGGTGTCGGTGCGGATAAGAAGATGATTCGCTGCACGAGTATCGAAGATCCACTCTGCGATAGGAATCAGGCGGGAGTAGACACGATCTACTACAACTCGGTCGTTGGCAACTGTGCTTCAACTCCAGACTCTATGTGCGTCAAGGATTTCCAGTTAGTCGATGGGAATGGAGCAACAATCGCGACGGGAATCCCAACTAGGAGGATCCACTCGAAATCTCTGGGATGGAAATCCACCTTCGATGCAAAGTCGAATACAGGATTCCCTGGAAGTGATGAACCGTGGATCTGGACCCTTGATGGCGTGGAGTATCTTCACCTTGGCCTCTTGGAGTCTCTCTACCGCAAAGAAGGCGATATTTGGCGTCCTAATGCCGATAAGAACCTTCGCTTCTCCTTCTATCCAATCAAGAAGAAGTATGGCGTTCAGTTCAAAGATGATTCCATGGAGATGGGATGCATCGCAACCGAAGAAGGAATCTGTTATCAGCGAGTGCGCTTCAAAGAGGGTTTGCGATTCAAGCTGACTATTCGAGTCCCATCCAACATCACTGGTTGGCTCAATGGCCGCCTAGACAAACCCATTGCTTACACCACTCCATATGACGACAACTACACCGACCTCACGGTGGAAGCAGCACCACTCCAAGAGATCATCTCCGCACAGTGGATGCCCTATACGGAGGATGTCCAAGATTACCTACGACGAGTATCTCGTTTGGATAATCTGACCGCTGGAGCGAAGAACTACGACATCCCACCTATCGATCCGGATAACACTCAAGCTCTCCCTTCATATCTCGAGTTAGAGAAGAAGAATTTGATCAAGGATGTTGCCACGACAGTTGAGCTTTCATGGCGCCTTCAAACGACGACGAGTGATGCGCAGAGATTCGTCTCGAACTGCACGACCGGTAACCAGATTGATGGAATTGTGACGTCGAATGCTGCCGTTTATGAACCAGGGTCGCCAAAGTTCGATTCAGATGAAGGTGCGCTCATCTACAAGGTTGCAGCGCCGCATTACAAACCAGATGGAAAAACTGAGAACCTAGGGCGATACGCATTCGCGATGCGGGAGGAGTTGATCAAGTGCGTCTACGGCTTAGATAAATTGCCGCCTTACGCCCAAGTTGAGGTGAGCTATGGAAGCGATGGTGAGAATCGCGTCTCGTCTGTCGCTCTGGGAACAAGGAACAAGTGGGTGCACTTAGCCGCTGACAACTTCACCTATTCGGCTCCAACTTTGAAGGTGAAGCTTGAAGGATGGAAGAAGTCAAGTGCCACTTCAAACACTCAACCTAATCAGCCAAATCCCAACCAACCACAACAAATGGAGAATGTGATCGTCTGCCAGAAGGGATCAGAGCGAGTAGAAGTTCGCGGGAGTAAACCTGAATGTTCACTAGGCTTTGTCATGGTTATGGTCAACGGTCAGCAAGCCACACCTCCGAAGCCAGAAGTGATGACCGAACCTGCCGCCAAGACAAAAGTCACCATCACTTGTGTTAAAGGAAAGGCATCAAAGAAGGTGACGGGTACGAATCCAAAGTGCCCGAAAGGTTTCAAGAAGAAATAGCGTGCGCCCGGAGGGACTCGAACCCCCAACCCTCTGATCCGAAGTCAGATGCTCTATCCGTTGAGCTACGGGCGCATACTCGGTGTGACAGATAAGGGCTATTTCCCTCTATTTCCCGAATAGGTTCAAAAGTCTAATACGCCATCTCTCGCTTGACGACTACTCTTCCGCGCTATGGGACTGAGCCAAAAAAGACTGACTCTCGTTGGCTTTAGCGTTCATGCCTTCACAGCCCTAGGGGCCATTGCCGGACTTCTCTCGCTTGCAGCGATCATTGAAGGACGGATTCAAGAAGGTCTGATCTGGTTGATTGTCTGTCAGGTATTGGATGGATTCGATGGGCCCATCGCTAGGAAACTCGATGTCAAGGCACATGCGCCGCAGATCAATGGTCACACTCTCGATCTCGTCGTTGATTATGTGACTTGCGTCGTCGTACCTGTCGTCCTCATGATCCAGTTGAAGATGATCCTAGAAGGCTGGGAGATAACAATCGCTGGGCTGATCCTCTTCACCAGCGCACTTTGGTTTGCTCGTAGTGATCAAGAGACTGAAGATCATTGGTTCAACGGCTTTCCAGCTTCCTGGAATCTCGTCATTCCATCCTTCTTGATTCTCGATGTGAGTCATCGATGGGCACTGATCATCTCAGTCATCATCTGCATCGTTCAGTTGACCACGATCAAGTTCCCTCATCTAGTGAAGGTCAGAACTCTCCGTCCATTCACATTGACCTTGACCACGCTCTACTTCACAGCGATGACGGTTCTCTCCCTTGAATACCCAGATGGTCCGGATGAGCTCAAGCCACTACTCATCATCGCCCCGGCATACGTCGTTGCTTTGGCAATTTGGCGTACTTTCTTCACAAAAAGTGAGGATGCCGAAGAACTAGTTTGACGGAGCAGAGCCGAGAATCACCTTGTATGTTGAACTCGTTCCATTAGATAGCTCAACCGTTATGTTCACTGCTTCTCCAGGCGCATAGGAACGAATCCGAACAATCGCATCGAGCAGGTCGTTGATCTTGAACTTCTCGATCTTTGTGATGATCGACCCGGAAGGAATCCCGGCCTTTTGTGCGGCGGAATCACCATCCGTGAAGCGGAGGATCTTCGCGCCAGTACCCGTGTAAGTGGTATCGAAGAAGATTCCAAGGAGTGGTCTGGTTGATTTACCGGTCTCGATCAATTCATTGATGATGCGTTTAGCTTGTGAGATCGGGATTGAGAAACCCAACCCAATAGAGCCTGATGCACTACCAGTACCAAGGGTTGCGATCGCAGAGTTGACGCCGACCATCAAACCTTGATTATCGACGAGTGGCCCACCTGAGTTTCCAGGATTGATCGCAGCATCAGTTTGAATCGCATCGATATATGACTCAGAACCGGCAGCTCCTGTTGTGACCGGACGATTGACTGCGGAGACGATTCCACTAGTCACTGTTCCAGAGAGTCCTAGCGGTGATCCGAATGCAACGACTGGCTCTCCAATCACGAGGGTGTTGGAGTTTCCAAATTCAAGGACCGGTAGATTTCCTTTGGAGATTCTAAGTACGGCTAAGTCATAAGCGATATCTCGACCGACGATCGTCGCGGTGTAACGCTCGCCATCATTGGTTTCGACTCGAATCGTTCCTGAAGTGGCAGCACTTTCAATCACATGGTTATTGGTGACCACGAAACTCTGGCTTCCATTGCTTCGGATGATGGCGCCAGATCCGGTTCCATCCCCCTGTGGCGATGTGACGCTGATAGAGACCACCTTTGGCGAGACTTCCGCTGCAATCGTCGCAACTGAGTTCTCGGCGGAAGCTCCCGCTGTTCCAATCGACATCAAGGTCCGATTCTTCGAACACTTGCCGTCTGCAGTGAAATAGATCGCTTTCGTTGAATTGGCAACACACACCTGAGAAATGGGTTGATTCAAACTGGTCGCAACCGCGACCCCACCGGTCATGACGGATCCCGCTAAAAAAGCCGCAACTACTTTGCCTGTCGTCGAAATTGCCATAACCGCACCTTTACTAGTTCACCTGAAAAGAAGGTTAGGAGAAGTTGAAGAGAGTCAGAGTGTTACACGAGGAATTTCTCAGCGCATTTTGGGTCGAAACGGACTACTTGGTACCCTCAAGCCGTTGATTCCGGGGTCGGTGTAATTCCGAACCGGCAGTGAAAGTCTGCGACCCGTTGGCAGCCAGCGAACGGTGGACTTGGTGAAACTCCAAGACCGACGGTTAAAGTCCGGATGGAAGGAACAACACGGCGCAAGCTTGCCTTCATTCATGGGCTCAGCTTGGGCCTACTTGGCTATTGCCACCCCGGAACTGACTGCTGTAACGACGAGCAGAACGGGGAAAGATGAGCGAGCAAGCGCTGATGCATCATCTGATGCAGCGTGCAGTCGACCTCTCCCTGCTCGGACGTGGTCGAACTTCCCCCAATCCCATCGTCGGTGCAGTGATCGCCAACTCTCACGGCGAGATCGTTGCCCAAGGTTTCCATGAAGGACGAGAACACGCTGAAGTGATTGCGCTTCGTGAACTCTCATCAATGAGTTCAGATCTGACGCTCTATGTGACTCTTGAGCCATGTAATCATCACGGCAAGACGCCACCTTGTAGTGAAGCGATCATTGAGAGCGGTATCAAGAAAGTTGTCTATGCAACAAAAGATCCCAACCCCATCGCGCAAGGTGGCGCAGATCGTTTAAGAGAAGCAGGGATGTCTGTCCATTTCCTTGATTACTCCGACGCTAGCTTTGCGAATCGGGATTGGCTCACCAAGATCCGTTTGGGAAGACCACGATTCGTTTGGAAGATTGCAGCATCTCTTGATGGAGCGATTGCAGCTAGCAATGGGAGTTCCAAATGGATCACCAATGATTCTTCAAGGCTTGATGTCAAACATGAACGTTCTCTTGCAGATGCAATTCTGACCGGAACCGGAACTGTTCTTGCTGATGATCCATCACTCTTAGGCGAAGATCGAAATCCAGTGCGCATTGTGATGGGAGATCGCCAAATCCCATCTGGAGCCAAGATCCTTTCCGGTGATGCAGAAACTGTTGTGATTCAAAGTCGCAATGTTGAAGAATTGATGAGAGTAGTCAATCAGCGAGATTTCAATCGAATACTTGTTGAAGCTGGGCCAGCACTAGGCACTGCACTCTTTCAAGCGGATGTGATTGATGAAATCCTGCTCTATCAAGCTCCAACCCTCTTGGCTAGTGACCGCAGATTCACCCAAGGGCTGAAAATCTCCGACATTTCAGAGCAAATTCGCCTATCGAGCGAGGAAATCACAGAATTCGACGGCGATATCAAACGTCTGCTCTTCACCTACACGCCAAGCAATACCTCACTGAATAGGGAGCTCTCATGTTCACCGGCCTAGTTCAAGACCTCGGCAGGGTCCGTTCCATCACCCATAGAGGCACCGTTGGCAGTGAGAGTGCGCTGATCGAGATCGAGAGTTCCTTGACGTCGAAGGTTGCCCTGGGGGACTCAATCTCGGTCGATGGTGTCTGTCTCACAGCTACAGCAGTCACACCTACCTCTTTCACTGCTGATGTGATGATTCAAACCCTCAGACTCACTTCGCTCTCTTCAATTGAAGTCGGAGATGGCGTCAACCTCGAATTGGCTCGAGCAGTAGATGAGCGTCTTGGTGGACATATCGTCCAAGGACATGTTGACGGAGTTGCAGAGGTATTAGCTCTCGAAGAGGGCGACAAGTGGTGGCGTCTCGATGTGAAGATTCCCCACGAGCTCTTGCGATATGTCGTGAATCAAGGATCGATCACTATCAATGGCGTCTCTCTCACCGTCGGTGAGGTCAATGATGAGAGAGAGACGGTAACTGTCTGGTTGATTCCAGAGACGATCGCCCGAACCAACCTCGCTCATCTCACGCCAAGAGATTCCGTCAACATCGAAGTTGATGTGCTTGCGAAGTATGTTGAGAGAATCATGAAGTTTGGAGATAGGAAATGAGAACGCAACTCGATCTCGCACTTGAACACCTCAAAGAAGGCAAGTTCATCATCGTCACTGACGATGCCTCCCGAGAGAATGAAGGAGATCTCATCGGACTAGGTGCTGCTGCAACGGAAGAGAATCTGGCCTTCATGATTCGCTATAGCTCAGGAGTGATCTGTGCTGCGATCACCTCAGAGGCGGCCCGGCGACTCAACCTTCCTCCGATGACGCGTATCAATCAGGACAGCAAGGGAACTGCATTCACAGTCTCGATCGACGTGAAAGAAGGCATAACTACGGGAATCAGCGCCAAGGAGCGAGCAAATACCTTGCGTCATCTCGCGGATCAAAGAGCTCAGGCGAAGGATTTCGTTCGCCCTGGCCATATCTTCCCGCTCACTGTTCGCCCTGGGGGTTTGAGGGAGCGACGCGGACATACCGAAGCCGCCATGGAGCTCGCAGTCTTGGCAGGACATCCACCGATGGCCTTCATCGCGGAACTGGTCAATGACGACGGCAGCATGATGCGCGATCAATCACTGAAGGATTTCGCAAAAGCACATGACCTCTTGATCCTGACCATAGATGAGATCGCACGATCTTCCATCTTCAGTGAGAAAGTAAGCTACCCGGAGTTGGTTTGGGCATCACTTCCCACCCATTATGGAAATTGGCAGATCGCATCTTTCCCCGGTTACGACGGAACCGATCATCTTCTCCTGAAATACGGGAACCCATCTCACTTCAGCACAGTGCGAGTGCACTCGGAGTGCATCACAGGTGACGCTCTCGGTTCATTGCGTTGCGATTGCGGTCCACAACTTGCCTACGCAATGGAGCGCATCTCGGAAATCGGTAGCGGCTACATCGTCTACATGAAGAACCATGAGGGACGAGGAATTGGAATCGCTGAGAAGATCAAGGCTTATGCGCTTCAAGATCAAGGTATGGACACTGTCGATGCCAATCTTGCACTCGGACATCCAGCTGATCTACGTGATTTCAAGGATGCTGGTGCAATTCTTGCGCACCTTGGGGTCAATGAAGTCAGACTACTGACGAACAATCCACGTAAGGCCGATGCTCTCGACCTTGCCGGAATCCGTGTAGAGATCGAATCAACAGAGGTTGGAAGAAATCCTCATAACGAGCGGTACTTAGAGACAAAGCGAGAGAAATTCGAGCATTTGATCACGAGCAAGGGAGAGTCACGATGATCGGAGCATCACCGAAGATCGAAGTAAAAGGATTGGCTTCGAAGAAGGTAGCGATCGTCACTTCACAATGGCATCCAGAGATCTGTGATGCCTTGGTCGCGGGTGCGAAGCGAGCGCTGAAAGAGGCAGGGGTTACCCAATCGACGGTACGTAAAGTCGCAGGTTCTTTTGAGATTCCACTGGCTTCTCAAATGCTCCTCGATGAGGGATTTGATGCCGTCGTAACCGTCGGACTAGTACTTCGAGGAGAGACTCCACATTTCGACTACGTCTGCCAAGGAGTCACCTCAGGTGTCATGGATGTGATGCTCTCTCGCGGCAAGCCGATTGGCTTTGGGGTCCTGATGTGCGACGACCTCGAGCAAGCCCGAGCTCGAAGTGGCCTTCCCGGGAGTAAAGAAGATAAGGGATATGACGCAGCGATCGCTGCTCTTGATCTTCTTAAGTAGCGCTACTGGATTGAAGAGTATGGATGCTCAGAGTTTATGATTCGAATCGTCTTACTTCGTGAACGCATCACGATTGACTGACTTCTAACGACTCTCCGATCAAAACGTACTCCCTTGAGGAGTTCGCCATCGGTGATTCCGGTCGCAGCGAAGAAACAATCATTTCCCTTGACCAGATCATTGGTGGTCAAGACTTGTGATGCGCTCAAGCCACGTTCGGCGAGCGCTCGATGCTCTTCATCATTGCGAGCCCAGAGTCGTCCTTGGATCTCTCCGCCAAGACATTTCATTGCGCATGCGGCGATGATTCCCTCCGGTGTTCCACCGATACCCATCAAGAGATCTACGCCGGTGTCATCACGAGCTGCCATCACCGCACCAGCGACATCACCGTCAGTGATGAACTTGATACGCGCACCAGCCTCACGGATATCTTTCGAGAGCTGATCATGGCGAGGGCGATCGAGGATCACGACAGTCAGATCGTTGATCGGCACACCCTTTGCTTCAGCGACTCGTTGAAGATTGACCTTTACTGGTGCCGCGATATCGATCTTCCCAGCGGCTTCTGGGCCACAGACGATCTTCTCCATGTAGAAGACTGCCGATGGATCGAACATCGCTCCTCGTTCAGCGAGAGCTACGACAGCGATCGCGTTATTCATTCCTTTGGCGGTGAGCGTCGTCCCGTCAATCGGATCGACAGCGACATCGACAGCAGGTCCGACTCCTTCACCCACTCGCTCTCCGTTGTAGAGCATTGGAGCTTCGTCCTTTTCGCCCTCACCGATGACGACTGTTCCATCCATATGGACAGTAGAAATCATCTGACGCATCGCATCGACTGCCGCTTGATCGGCCGCGTTCTTATCCCCATGACCTACCCATGGCGAGGCTGCGATTGCAGCAGTTTCAGTCACTCGAACCAGTTCGAGTGCGAGGTTTCTAGAGGGGAGTTGATTCATTGAGATGAGCCTACTTCAGCCACTTCTTGATATCTCTCTTGATCATCTTCCAGGTCTTCGCGATCATCCATCGAGTTGGGAAGGTCTCCACGACGCGGAGATCCATCGCAATCAGCGCTCTCGCCGCTAGATCGACAGGAATCTCGCTCGGCTCTTCGCTCACTCCGACAGGAATCTTCGCCTGAGTGAAGGAGTCGATATCTCCAATGATCTCGATCCCCAGAGATTTGATCGCAGCAACACTCTTCATTGAGATCTCTTCGATCGCTTTGACTGCCCACTCAGGAGTGAGAAGTCGTTGAGCGGATTCATCGGGTTTCACCTTATTGGTGAGGTACTTCATCGCACCTTGTCGGATGAAGGTCTCATAGTCATGCCAAGCGCGTTTCTTCGGATAGATCTTGTTGATCCTCCTCAAGAGTGCGATCTCAGGCACCGTCAATGATCGATTCGAGTCCTTGTCCTTCTGTTCTTCCAGGAGTGGCTTCTTCAAATCAAGAGCCTCGTTGAAGACCTGATACATGAATTCTGGATTCTTCTCATCAACGATGATGAGCTTCACATTCTTTTTGCCGTAGGCCGCGATCCACTTCTTCAATACTTTCTCATGTTGGTGGCGGACCCAAAACGATGGCGTGATGGTCGAGGTGCCAGGTTCATCGAGAATGGAATGAAGCCACTTCTCATAGTCGCTCCTGATACCAATCTTGAGATGTTGTTGATATGCCGATGGCACGATCTTCAGGAGAGGGCGAAGTGTGAAATAGACCGTGACATCATCGACCGCAAGGTCTTCTTTGAACTTCGCGATCTGCTCTTCCGTCAATTCGCAGAGGAACTCGGAACTGATGATGGCAGTCCCTTTGGCGCGCCTCACCTTCTTGACCAACTCGGGCCACTTCTTCAGGTTCGGTGGATTACCACCGCGATCTTCCCAACCCCAGCCCTTTTCCATCAGTGAGTAGATGGCCTTGTGATGGGCCTTTCCGCCGATATGAGGATAGGTATACCCACGCTTCTCGAGCTTCTCCGCTACTGCAAAGAGCGCAGATTGCAGTGCAGTTGTTCCAGTCTTGTGAAAGCCCGCGTGGACGATCAAATGCTTCGCCACCGCTATCAACTACCCGATCGCCATGAGGTGTGAAGTGGTCTTCCCTCGCCATATCCCGATGCTGATTGGATGCCAACGACTGCGCGATCATGGAATTCAACGAGGTTCTTCGCGCCGGCATAGGTGCATGAGGATCGAAGTCCTGCAACGATCTCGTCGATCAAATCTTCGACTCCAGGACGCTTCGGATCCAAGAACATCTTCGAGTGAGAGATGCCCTCTTCGAAGAGCCCTTTCATGGCTTGATCGAAGGAATCCTCTTCCGATGTTCGTGCTGCAACAGCCCGAGCGGAAGCCATTCCAAAGGACTCTTTATACATACGCCCATCGGGTGAATATTGAAGATCGCCAGGGGATTCGAAGGTGCCAGCGAACCAAGATCCGATCATTACTTGCGATGCACCGGCAGCGAGCGCAAGTGCGACATCACGAGGATGTCTAACGCCACCATCAGCCCAGACACTCTTACCTTTTTCACGAGCAGCAGATGCGCATTCCAAGACTGCCGAGAATTGTGGCCGGCCCACTCCAGTCTGCATCCGCGTCGTACACATAGCCCCTGGTCCCACTCCAACTTTCACGATATCCGCGCCAGCTTCGATCAGATCGAGCGTTCCCTCTCGAGTGACCACATTTCCTGCGACGATTGGTATTCCATCAGCTACCGACTTCACTAATTTGATGGCGCTGATCATCTTCTCTTGATGGCCATGCGCTGTATCGACGACGATCAGATCCGCACCAGCCTTGATCAAGAACTCGGCCTTTCCTTTGACATCTCCATTGACACCGATTGCAACGCCGATCATCAATCGGCCATCACGATCTATTGCCGGCCTATAGATCTCCGAACGGAGCGCTCCCATACGGGTAAGAACTCCGATCAATTCGCCCTTCGCTCCAACGACCGGAGCCAGCTTGACCCGCTTTTCTTGCAGGAGCTTGAAAGCCGCCTTGGTATCGATATCCCTGGGGACGGAGATCAATTCAGTACTCATCACTGACCCTAATTGCGTGAAGCGATCAACGCCTACCAGGTCATCCTCGGTGACGATTCCGATTGGCTTATCGCCGTCGACGATCACGATCCCGCCGTGAGATCTCTTATGGATCAAGCTCATCGCATCGGCGACTGTTTGATCCGATCGCAACGTCAGCGCGGTATCGAAACGAATATCGCGGCTCTTGATCCATCGGATGACATCAGCGACGATCTCATTAGGGATATCTTGCGGAATGATCGCTAATCCGCCGCGCCTTGCAACCGTCTCCGCCATACGCCGTCCAGAGATCGCAGTCATATTCGCGACAACGAGTGGCAGGGTATTCCCAGCGATATCACTCGGGGTCAGATCCACTTCGAAACGACTTACAACGCTAGATCGGCTCGGAACCATGAAGACATCGTCATAGGTCAGATCGAACGTTGGTTCTGTGAGGAAACGCACGTGGAAAGGGTATTACTTAGCAGCTCTCACTCGAAACTAGAAATGACGCGCGATTCACCCGCTAGTAACCTTCACTTCTATGCGAACAAGAACAGTCACAAAGAGCGGGCGCACACAACGCGAGCTCCGACGTGAACAATTGCTCTCGGTCGCCCTTGAGATGGCACTTGAATCACCCTCTCAAGAGATCTCCATGACTGAGCTCGCACGAAGAGCAGGGCTCTCTCGAACTTCCGTCTACGACTACTTCGCTAGTTCATCCGATGTCATCTCTCAAATCCTGATTCAGGAGCTCGATAACTATGTGGATCTCCTTTCCTCAGCTGTTGAGAGCGCAGATTCTGCTGAAGGTCGAATTAGAGCGTGGATCGAAACAAGCTTGCGCTATGTCACCAACGGTGATCACCTCTTAGCAAAGGGCATGGGAGCGATCTCAGCCAATCAGGATTCGGTTCGTATCTTCAGGGCAAAGCACCAACTTCTCCTCGCACCTCTGACACAAGTATTCGAACAATTGGGGATCAGCGATGTCAATCGTGCATTGATCTTTACGCAATCAGTCACCGATATTGCCGTGAAGAACATTGAAAGACTCAGCTCGACCGAGAGTGAATCAGAGAAGGTGGAGCAAGAGATTGATCTGGCTTCCCAATTGGTCCTCTCGGCAATTCCAGTCTTCCGTGGCGTTTAGCGACTAACTAGACTGCCCGAGTGAACCTCACTATCGATCTCGGTCAATCGGGTGCGCGCTTTGAAGTCAATGGCGCCATCACGCGACTAGATATCGCCAAGGACACCGTCACATCACTTCAAGAGACGGTGAAGAGAGTCTGTGAACAAGTCCCGGCCGGCAATTATGAGAGCGTCTTCTTGAGTCTGACTGGATTACAGGGAGATGTGAAGGATCCGACTCCCTATGGCGAGATCTGTCACAGACTCTTTGGCGCAAAGAACGTCGCTGTTATGGACGATGGCATCGCTGCGTATGTCGGAGCACTCGGAAAGCTCAATGGTGTCGCTCTCACGCTCGGTGGCGGCGTTGTTGCGATCTCAGCGCGAAATGGCCACTTTGGTCACGCTGATGGAAAGGGCCCCGTCTTTGGTGACTTTGGCGGCGGATATTGGATCGGGCGCGAGGCCATGGTGCGAGCAATTGCGACTCTCGATGGTCGCGATGATGCGACCGATCTCGTTGAACTCCTCCATGATCCGATCTCTGAGTACCGACGACTTGAGAACACAACAGGGGTTGAGGCTGCGAAGCTCTGTATTTCAACTGCGAAGAGCGTTGCTGTTGGTGCTGAGAATGGGGTTGCAAACGCTCAAAGGATCCTTGAAGAAGGTGCTCGCCATCTCGCTCGTACTGTCGTTTCTGCATGGAATAAGGTCAAAGGAGACGGAGCTGACGTCCCAAACCTCACACTCCTTGGTGGTCTTGCCCAAAGCGAAACCTATGTTGAGATGATCAAGAGCGAACTTCAATCGCTGATGCAATTCACATTCGTTCAACCCGCCGGTGACCATCTCATCGGCGCACCCAAGGCTGCAGAACTCTTTCCCGATGGAGCACCACCACTTCTCAAGTGGTGCCGTTACTAACCTTTGATCGCTCCTGACGAAAGACCTTTGACCAGATATTTCTGCGCCAACGTTGCAAAGATCAACGGCGGTAGGACTGAAAGTGTGACCGCAGCGGAGATATCGCCCCAACGAACACCGTAACTCGTCACGAAGTTCGCAGCTCCCACCGTCACAGGCGTCGCCTCACTTGATGAGAGAACGACCGCGAAGAGATAGTCCGACCACGAGAAGATGAAAGTAAGCACTCCCACAGCAGCGAGACCTGGTCCCATCAATGGAAGGACGATGCTGGTGAGGGTCCGAAAGACTCCTGCGCCATCGACATGTGCTGCCTCTTCGATCTCATAGGGGAGATCCTTGATCGAACTCGAGAAGATCAATAGCGCCAAGGTGATGTTGACGAAGGTGTTCGCAAGGATCAAACCTCTGACCGTATCGACCAACATCAAGTTGGTGAAGAGTTTGTAGAACGGGATGATGAAGAAGACTGCGGGGAGGATGCGAAGTCCGAGCGCGATTCGAAGCAACCAACCACCACCGAATCCAAGTCGGACGATCGAATATGCGGCAGGCAAGCTGATGAATACCGTCAAGATCACTGTTCCGATGGAGATCAAGATGCTGTTTTGGAAGAAGCTGGCGAAGTCATAACCGGCAGCTCCCATCGCATTCTTGTAATGACTCCACTCCCGATCGAACTCCCAGACGAAGGGACCGCTCGCAATCGCGTTATCTGTCCGGAGCGATGTATAGATCGCACCGAGGAGTGGAAGGATGAAGATGAACGCGAAGAAGCCGGCGACGAAGGTTGCCCAGAGGTTGCGCTTCATCGGACATCCAAACGGAACTGCTTGATGATCCATGGCATCAGCGGCGCTAGGAGTAGGACGAGCGTGACCGATGCCGCGGAGGCCAATCCGAAATCACCGGTGATGAATGCTGTCTTATAGATGTAGATGCCGATGGTCTGGGTACTTACACCAGGTCCTCCGCCGGTGAGGATATAGATGGTGTCGAAGGTGCGGAAGGAATCGATCAATCGAAGCATGGCGATGATCGCCAGCGCTGGTTTGAGAATCGGGATAGTGATCCTAAAGATCACCTGTCGATACTTCGCGCCATCGATTGCCGCGGATTCATAGATATCTTGCGGAATGTTCTGTAGCGCGGCATAGACGAGAAGGAATGCGAATGAGGTGTACTGGATCGCATCAAGGGCGACGAGGGTGAAGAAGACGTATCTTTGGTCGAAGATCGAGATATCCCAACCGAATTTCTGTAGGAAGCCGGGGATGATGCCGATATTCTCATTGAGGATCAGACGGTACATGACCGCCATCAGCGAAGGTGCCACCATGATCGGCACCAGGATCATCGAGAAGAGGGTTCGTTTCCCGGGGAACTTACGATCGAATACCAAGGCGAGGATGAAGCCGAGGATGCCTTCGAAGATCGTTACGACGATTGCAAAGAGGATCGTGAATCGCAGCGCATTCCAAAAATCAGGAGCTGCAAGGACTGCCCGATAGTTTTCAAGTCCAGCAGGAGTTACTTCAAATTCACTCAAGAGATCGCGCGATAGGGAGGTCTTGACTCCAAGATAGATCGGCCAGACGACCAAGACTGCCAAGAAGATCAGAAGCGGTGAGGCGAGGACAAGAGCCGATAGGCGATCTTGTCGCTGTCGCATCATGGTCTTTTTCCTTTACTTCGAAAAGTTGAAGAAGTCATCAAAAGATGATGAAGGATGGCTGGCCCACCTGGGACCAACCATCCTTCATTCAATCGCGAGGTGAAGAACCTACTTACTTCTGAAGGCTCTTCAAAGCAGCATCGGCGGCCTTAGCTACCTCTGCTGCAGTCTTCTGTCCGACCCATGCTGGGCTGAGGACTTCTGCCAACTTCGCATAGATATCGAACTCACGAGGACCGCCTGCTTCGGCATAACCGTACTTGCCGGCGTACTCGATGATGTTCGCGAAGGAAGCATTCTTATCGACCATGGTCTCGAGGATCTTTGGCATCGAAGGTACGCCACCTGCATCTGCGTAATCCTGCATCGCACCGATCGTCGAGAGGTACTTCATCCACTTCGTCGCCGCAGCTTGGTTCTTGCTGTACTTGTTCAAACCGACTGCAAGAGCGTGAACGTGGGTGCGTTGTCCCTTCCCTGGTGGGACGGCGATGCCGACCTTTCCAGCGGTGGAACCAGTGGTGCTGAGCTCAGAATATGCAGCGTTCCACTGCAGACCCATCATCGCGTTACCGGATGTGAGTGCTGCGTTGGTCTCTGCATACTCCCATTGTGATGACTCAGGAGAGGTGAGTTCCTTGGTGTAGATGGTGCGATAGACATCGATCGCAGCGCGGCCAGCCTTGGTGTTGATCGCTGGCTTTCCACCCTTGAACCAATTTCCACCAAGACCCCAAAGGACGTCATTCCAGATCATCGTGTTGTAGAGCAAGTTCTTTGCTGGAAGTGCATAGCCGTACTTGGTCGGTGAGTCTGGGTTGTACTTCTGTGTGAAGAACGCTGCGGTTGCGAGCGCATCATCCCAATTCCACTTCTCTGGATTCGTCTTTGGTGAGAGTTCCTTACCAAGGACTTCCTTTGAGATCGCCTTGTACTTTGCAGTGTTCGCTGCGCTGCTCAAGCTTTGTACGAGATCGGTTCGGTAGTACATGAAGTGCAAGCTGGTATCGAGAGGAAGTGCCATCTGCTTGCCACCGACCTTGAGACCATCGATCGAAGCCTTGAGGTAGCGGGAGTTGTTGATTCCCTTGAGTTCACTTAGGTAAGGCGCGTGTTGTCCGACGAGATATGACGCTGTGAAGTAGATGTCATATTCGGAGGACTTCGCCTTCATCAACGCAGCTTCCTTTGCGAAGGTGTTATCGCGGCTGAGAAGGACTTGCTTGACGACGACGCCATCCTTCTTGCCTTGACCTGCGTTATAGGCGTCGACGACTTTCTGCATCGCCTCGCCCTCTGGCCCGGGCCAGAGGATCATCTTGACCTCTGTCGCGGCTTGGGCTGGAACAACTGCAACGCCACCGACGAGGGCACCGATCGCGAGCGCAGCTGTAAATAGTTTGCGTAACCGCATCTTTCCTCTTCCTCTCCTTACAGTGAAGGATCACTAGGTTTGGCGGTCTAACACGGCGTTAAACCGCTCTAGACCAGTGCTCAAAAACTATAGTAAGGTTCCTATAAGTCAATAGGTCAAAGGGGTGGGTTTGAGTAACGTTTCGATATCAAATCAACCCATGGTCTCCGACCTCGCGCGACTCAAAGGTGGGTTGGTCGTCTCATGTCAGGTCCCCGATGGTGTCGCTATCGATACTCCTGAGTTCATTGCAGCTCAGGCCCAAACTGTGGTCGACGCGGGAGCGATCGGGATTCGTGCTCGTGGTGTCGAGAATGTCGCCGCGATTTCAAAACTGACCTCAGTTCCGATCATCGGTCTGGTCAAGCGATACCTCTCCACTTCGCCGATCTTCATCACTCCCCTCATCGAGGATGTCCTCGACCTGGAAGCTGCTGGAGCTTCGATCATCGCAATCGACGCGACCCAGCGTCTACGCCCAGAGAATCTCACGTTGGAAGATTTCATCAAGGAAGTTCGCAGGCATACATCGATTCCATTGCTTGCCGACATTGACACCTTAGAAGCAGGTTTGATCGCTGAAGGATTGGGATGTGAATCGATCGCTACCACCCTTTCTGGCTATACCGACGAACCTGCACCCGAGTTACCGAACATCGAATTGGTTCGAGAGTTGGCGCAACGAGTGAAGGTGCCGATCATTGCCGAAGGTGGATACAGCTCACCGGAAGAGATGAATCAAGCCTTTGAAGCTGGTGCATGGTCAGTCTGCATCGGAACTGCGATCACCAATCCATACCTTCTGACGAAGGGATTCATCTCAGCGCTCGATTAAGCCTGGATGCTGAATTTGAAGTCGTATTTATCACCGCGTTTGACCGAAACGCAATGCTCCATGGTTCGACCACGCATATCGAATGCAGTGAGGTTGAACATCAGTGATGGAGTGTTCACTGGCGCATCGAGTAACGCTGCTTGCTCCTTATCAAGGAGCATCGGTGAGACCACAGAATCTGCGCGAACGACGGGCCTTTCATAGACCTCTTTGAAGACGTCATAGAGCGAACCCTTGAGTTCTTGATCCAAAAGACCGGGCGCATTCTCACAAGGCACATGGGTATCTTCGATCGCCAATGGAACGCCATCTGCAAGACGAACACGCATGATCCGATAGGCATATTCACCGACTGGGATCTGTAGCAAGTCTGCGAGTTTCTTCTTAGTGACAGCAACTCGCTCTGCCTTGATGATCACCGAGGTTGGCGTCATTCCCTTCTCACGAATCTCCTCCGAGAAGGATGTGAAGACCAATCTCTTCGAAAGTTTCTCACCAGCGACGTAGGTTCCAGAACCTGGAATCGTGTAGATGAAGCCATCGCTCTGTAGCGCTGAGAGAGCTTGTCGGATCGTCATCGTTGAGACGCCGTAACTCGTAGCTAATTGTCTCGCTGAAGGAATCTGCGAATGCGGTTTGAGTCGAGCAAACTTGTTCTGAAGCTTTTCGCGCAATTCGACATGCTTGTGCTTCTTCGTCGAAGATGCTGCGCGAGCCATGGTGCGATCATCTCATAATGGGAAGGAGAGGACTATCGCCTCTCATGCCATCTATTAACGAGTGATCGTGACTTTGCTAAGGCCCCGCGGCGAATCTGGGTCAAGCCCATTCGATGTGGCAAGAAAGTGGGTCACTTCCTGGAAGAGCAGCGCATCCGTTATCGAGGCAACGACTTCGGAACTACTTGGAACGGAATCAAGGTGGCGTTCACCCGACTCCTTGGAGAGCGCGCCTCCGATCCAGTAAAGGTCCTTTGTGATCGCACGGATCTTCGTTGGAGCTTCACCAAAGGATTCCTTCGGTAGATGCTCCGGTGCAATGAAGACCACCTGTGCATCATCGCTCAATGAAGCGATCGGGCCATGGAGGAAATCAGAGGAAGACATTCCTTGAACTGGAATCAAACATGTCTCTTGGAGTTTGAGAGCGAATTCCTTCGCATTGGGATATGAGAACCCTCTACCCAGGACGAAAAGTGGTCTAGAGAGGTCGATCGTCGATGCAAAGTCAGCAATTGACCCGTTTCTTGCGAGCAACTTCTCGGAATTGGCGATGATCTCTTCGGTGGCGGCACTCTCATTCGCCCACGCTGATGCAAGCAGGTAGGAGATCATGAGTTGACCTACATAGGACTTCGTCGCCGGAACTGCGATCTCGGGTCCAGCAAGGATCGGTAGATGGATATCAGAGATCGCCGCAAGTGGTGAAGTTGCATCATTGGTGATGCTCAAGAGAAATCCGCCACCTGCTTGCGCACTCTTTGCGAAGGTCAAGAGATCGGTTGACTGTCCACTCTGACTCAATGCGATGAGAAGAGTCTTCGAATACTTGAATGGGACGTGATACATCGTCGCAGCAGAAGGAGATGCCAAACCACAAGGCAGGCCCAACTTGGTTTCGATCAGATACTTGAAGAAATGTGCGGCGTTATCGGATGTACCTCGTGCAAGGATGACGACGTTGGTGAAATCTCTATCCTTGAGTAACGAGAGAGCTGGGTGATGTGAATCGAACGATCCAGCAATCTCCCTCAACATCCGAGGGATCTCGTTGATCTCTCGGAACATGATTTCACCTGGCGTGCTCATCACACGCCACTCTACTACCTCTTCTTCTGCACCTTGATCTTCAATTCCTGCGCGAACATCGCAACTCCTTGTGAAGGTGCTGCATAGGCATCGACTCTGCATAGACCGCTCTTCTTCGCCTTCAATGCGGTTCCAGTGAGAGAGCAGATCTTCGGACTCTTGAGGCGGTATGCGACTTGAACACCCTTATCGCTCGTTGCAGGGAGTGCAAGAGTCTGGCC